>OLQH01000529.1_pt1 | contig 40833 bp, 81 predicted proteins | sample 1672671 | NCBI WGS metagenome assembly OLQH01 (sample SAMEA3136712, study PRJEB25190) | human gut metagenome
CCTGTATCCGCTATTCGGCGCGACTTGCTGCTCCCGCCGTACAAGGCGGTTGAAATACCTCTTGTACCACCTGCTTTTCTGCTGTCCTGCTCTCGGCGTGTGCTTATATGACCTGCTCATAGTTCCACCCTTTTCGCCGTACTTACGAACACGTGATATTCTTTTGCCGTCACACTCGGATAATAAGATATGCGGGTGAGGATTTGCACCTCACATGAGTGGATTGCTACCTAACGCCCGTCGCGCATTACAGCGGCCTGCAAACCCGAGGGATAATACCCGTTCCGCCAGCAGGATAATAGGTGCCACCCTACCCGTCACCATAGCGTCTACCTATTCCGCCACCGCTCAGTCGTTATCTGCTCCGTATGTCGGCTTCGATTGCGAAACTCTGGAGCAGGTTAACGTGAAGGGAGTCCCCCGGCAGGAAACGTACAAGAGAGGCTCTCCTTTCCGTTTAATATCTGCTTACTAGATACCCCGCCGGGGGAGTGGGTTGGCCTTTGGGCCGCGGTTGGTACAAAACCCGAAAGGGGAGGGAAATTGGATAATTATGTTTACCCAAATATATTATACATCAATCGTTGTTAAGATAACAACCTATATATCTATATGTGTCTAATGGATTATTCGAGATTTTAAAATGGCCGCTTAAATACCTCTGCTTTCCCCCAGGTTAAGTTGCGAATTTCATTTTCAAGGAGACTTAACCCGTCAGGGCTGTCGTCGTGCTTCACCTTTCCAGTTCTGGTGTATGTCACCAGCTCACGCATCATCTGGCCGTATTGATCGGACGGTTTATATAGAGACTTATCCTTGAAGTAGAAGTACTTCAAAATTCCGTCAGAGGCCATTTCAATGCGTGTCTGTTTGTTGCTGATAGTACGCCGTGTTCTTATGCTCACTCGACCGCCCATTTTTTTGACCAGTTCTTCAACATCACGGGCAAAGTAAGTTCCTGCGTTGTTGCTCTCAAAGGTGGCAACCGAAACTTTGTGTTCTACCAGCTTTTTAGCGCATTGCGGTTTCGTCACCTCCGGAGTGCTGTTATCAAATACACAATCCTCAATAAATGCATCTTCGCCGTAGATATATGCAATCGGCATCATAACGCTGTCTCCGCCACCTTCTGCTGTATCACAGACAGAAATAATAGCATCCGGCTCATGGTCAACGGGCAACTCAAAATAGCGGTTCAATTCATTCTCTGGAAACAGAAGCCCCTTTGCCTCAAACGGCTCCTGTTGAAACTGGCTGGCCCACTGAACAGGTGTTACAAGCTCTCGTTCATGCCTATAATACTCCGTTGTGAACGCCGGTTTTCCATTCAAAACAATCTCAAAATTGCTTTCATCAGTAACCGGGTCGAGGGCCGGAATCTCCACGACCTTTGTGCGCCATCCCATTGTAGGAGCTATTTCCTGCAATCGTCCCAACGGGTCATACAGACTGTACCGTGTTCCCTGTGCCACAATCGGACACCCTTCCAAACGGCGGCCCAGCAAATCGCCGCGCACCTTATCCCACAAAGTGTCAAGGCGGTTTCTGTTGTTCGCCTCCAGCTCGTCAGACACAAGATCATCCAGGTACATTACACCTTCTGGTGTAGACTCTGTGGAACCGGTTAGAGCACCGTCGATACTCCGGCAAGTGATGGTGGCAAACCGCTTTTTCTTTTCGAGGTGGATGGTCTTTTCGTCCGCGTTGGTAGCTGCAAGCCTTGCTTTCGGGAACACATCATAGTACAGATACTCCTCCGGCTTTTGCAGAATGTCCAAGCATCCAGTATAGAAGGACTTCACCAGATCGTTCCCGGCACCGGAACAGATTGAAGATCCTCCAGGGTGTTGACCTGCGCGGAACAGAACGAACATTAACCCGAGCGTGGTCTTTCCAGTTCTCTTAGGCTGGCTGACTGTTAGCAAATCCAGTTCTCCGTCCGCCACTTGTTGAAACGCATTTACGATGGGGAGAAGAACTTTCCTCCGTGGCAAATAAAACCGCTTGTCATTTGGCCTGTTCCACTCAATATAACGAAGAAAGCAGTCAAAATCATACGGTGCATCAAATAGCAGGCTCCGCTTGTTCAACTCGAACATACGGAGGCTTTTTTGTTCTGTGGCGAATCTCGCAGATAGCCTCCGCACCTCCTTGTTCCGCTCATGTGCCAGCGTAAAATCTTCTGGTTCCAACAGTCTGATTGAATCAAATGCGTCGGATAGCGCAGATGGGTCGGATAGATTACGCTGAAATACTTTCTCCACAAGGCTTTTAATCTCCATTTCTAAACGCCTCCGTTACATACCACTGACGCCATTCTTCTTCTGTTTTTCCAAGTTCAAATTTCCACCAGCATCTGCTTATGTTTGCCTCTCCGATGATTGATTTGATCCCTTCAATGGCAGGAGTTAAATAATCTGATTTTGTCCTGATTTTTTTACGAAACTTTTTGAATTTTCTGTTGTCATACCAAGGCAACTCGTCAAATCCATCTGGCTTCGGACCTATAATCTCATCCCACTCCCAGCTATTTAGCCTACAATATGCAAGCCCCATCCTATCAACATAGTTAAGTTCCTTTTCCTGCTTCTCATTCAGATACATTTTCGACATGAAAAAAGTGCCTCCTATCCCGTAAGATAAAAGGCACTTGGCACTGTTCGCTCCATTTGGAGAGGCACTTGGCACTATATACGCCCGCCCTGTGGCGGGGTGCAATATTTAATCTCCACCAGCCTTAAAATTATATACTGGCTTGATGATTTTCAAAATTTTAACTGTTGGCTCTATATTCTCCGTGATTACTTCCATACTCTTGTAAGCCATCGGGCATTCATCAAGCGTTTCCTGATTGACTGATGTGGTATAAATTCCGCTCATCTGCTTCTCAAATTCTGCAACGGTAAACCTCTCTTTAGCCTTCGCCCGGCTCATTAAGCGTCCAGCACCATGCGGAGCGGAACAATTCCAATCTTCATCTCCTTTGCCAATTCCGATAATGCTTCCGTCCCTCATGTTAATAGGTATAAGCAAAACCTCACCGCTTTTGGCAGATACAGCACCCTTACGAAGTATCATGCTGTCAGTGTCAATGTAATTGTGAATTGTCGTAAACTGATCTTCAACATGAACTCCCATTCCAGACACGATCCCGTCTATCATAGCCTGCCTGTTAATTTCAGCAAACCTTTGGACTATTTTCATGTCGTGAATGTAGTCATCAAATAAAGCCCCGTCAACATAGGCAAGCGTCTTAGGAATATCGCATTTATATTCAGACTTGTATCTTTTGATTTCCTGTTGGATTTCGCTCTGTCTACCAGCAGCTTTTAATTCTTCTATTAGTTTTTCAAGGCCATCGTTTTTGTCGGATAATTTTTTGTATCCAGCCTCTTGATAATACTTTGCAACTTCCAATCCCAAGTGCCTACTGCCAGAATGAACTACGATGTAGAGTCGCCCTTGTTCATCCCGGTCAACTTCGATGAAGTGGTTGCCGCCGCCCAATGTCCCGACGCTTTTTTTCGCTCTTTCTAAGTCAACTTTATCCGCACAGCGCAAAGCCGATAAATCTACTCGGTCAAAATACCTGTGTGCATTGTACCTTATTTCAAACCCTGCCGGTATATTCTCTCGAATAACATTGTCAAGCCGTTCCATATCAAGATTGGATTCTTTGATTTTAGCGGTTTCCATTCCGCAGCCAATGTCAACCCCGACAAGGTTTGGCACAACCTTATCCTTGATTGTCATTGTAGTCCCAACAGTACATCCAGCTCCAGCATGAATATCAGGCATCAGTCTAATTCTACTTCCAGTGCAAAACTCTTGATCGCACAATTCCTTAACCTGTGCAATGGAAGCATCGTCAACAACATCTGTAAAAATCTTAGCGGTATTATATTCCCCTGCAACTTCTCTCATTTTACCTCCTATACATCCACCTTATTCCAATTCGCCAACACCGCCAGCATGTGAAGCCCTATCTTCTCCGGGTCATACTTGTTTGCCGAACATATCATCCGTAAGCCATCAGGGGTGAGCAGTCGCCCTTCTTCCTTATCCCGGATCATCTTCATGTATTCCTCGTACTGCTTGTTCGTCAGTTTGTGCATATCATCAATCCTCCGCCGGTTCAGGGTATGGCATCCAGTTAGTAACCTCTAAATCATGCCATGTCGTCCATTCCATTTCGCAAATATTCCACTCTTGTACTTCCCACGCCTGCAATTTTTCATTCCACCTTACATCGTGAGACACAAATTTTTCACCGGGTTCTGCGTCTACAACAAATCCTCTATGAAAGGCTGTCACCATCACCGGCTCCATGTCTGGTGGCATCCTATCAGTGCATTTGATCCAGTCCATCTTTATCATCCTCCAGCTCTCTTGGCAAATCCTTCAATGTCCAACCAAAGTATGTTAGTCTTGGAGGTGCTTTCTTCCCTCTTAACGATAATGCAATCATATAAAACCCTTGCGCTATTTGTTTGATAGACCTTTCAGAGTCATCCTTCCCAAACTTTTCATAATTTTCGCTTGCCCATAGCTTCAAATTCCGAACTATATGTTCATTCCCAGATGGATCTACAAGAACCCATATTTTTGATGTTATGTTTTCTTCTGTCCGCTCAAACCTGGGGTCTCCAACTTTCCGTGCCCTCGCCCGCGCCGCAGCCTCGTCCATATCGTCCCAAAGCCCGCTTTCTCGCGCCGCTTTCTTTGACTTTTCACTCCACTTGAACCTTCTCCCGGTTCTTATATAATTCCCCCATTTTTTGCTGCAGTCTTCCGAACACGTCGTCTTTTTTGCGCTCGGAAACGATTTGAATAGTTTTCTGCAAACAGGACATACCTTCCAGCTATTACCTGTATATATTCTTGAGCAATCGGGACAGAATTGTGGAGTTTTTTGTCCGTTCAATTCAATATCAAACTTTTCCCCACATCCAGGACAAACCGCCCTAACCGTATCATCTATCTTTGGCCCTCTTGACACACATCCGCAGGAAACCGTCTGCTGTATTAAATTATTTGTAGAAATAACCGCTACACTACCACAATCGCACTTGCAGAACCACATTGTATGCCGGTCATCATTCGCCCGCTTTCTGACGGGTCGGATAGCGACCAATCGGCCAAACCGTTGCCCTGTTAAATCCTTCCTTACTTCCAAGGAGCATCATCTCCTTTTTTGTTTTGCGCGGATTTTTAGGATTCTTCTTTTTTATCGTTCGGCTTAATTTTAATTGGACTATACCCTTCTAAATTGCTCCTCTGTACAAGCACAATGTCAAATCCAGCTGCATCAGCCAATCTTAACAATGTCGAAATCTTAATGTCACCTCTCGCTAATGGCTGTGCAACACTCCCAACAGACTTATACCCAGCAGCTTCACACACGCCCTTCTGCGTCATCCCGCTGTCATGCAACATTTCTTTTATTGCTTCCTTTAGCCCAAGTGTTTTCCATCCCATATTATAACCCCCGTTGAATTTTATCTTACAATTACATTATAATCAACGTTTGTTGAATTGTCAAGGGCTTTTTGTTATTTTCGGTGGTAGAGTGGCTGAGGTAGGGGGACGACGGCTCCGGCCTATCCCCCGGGGGTGTCCGGTTAGCGATGCCCCTTATATATGATATTAAGAAGTACCGCAAAGCAAAATTGAACAAAAAGAATATTTGTTGCAACAATTAGTGCATTTAATGTAAAAAAAAATATAGCAAAATTATAAAATTAATCTTGACATATAACAAACGTTGAATTATACTGGCATCAGAACCCAAACAATACAGGCCACAGGCCGGGAGGAAAAAGAATGCAGCCCGATATATACGCAGTGCAAAAAGACGGCGTTACCATTGGATGGTACGCCACAGAGGAGGCCGCTAAGAATACGGCCAAAGCAACCGACGGGAAAGTAACTCCGTACTACATCATTGACAAATAAAAGCCCCGGCCACTACTCGCAATAGTGACCAGGGCAAAAGAACCCCAGAACCTACCACAGAACCAGGGCACGCCCATTATACCACGGGCCGCCCTCCATGACAAGGAGGAAAACATAAATGAAAAACACTGCAACGAAAGAATACACGATCCGCGATATTGAAGCGTTGACAGAGGAGCAAGCCGCAGCAATGGCTATTGAGACCGCCTCCGTCAAGGGGCATCAAGTCTATTTTGTGGACTTTGGCGGCTATTTCGGATATTCCGTGCTTGTGTTCGCAGACGGCCACCACATCAAATATGCAAATGATTATGAGTTGCACCATAAGGACAAGAGCCGCGACGAACTCCAGGAATTTTACCTTAGCAGCCTCAGCCGGAAACTATTTACAGCCGACGAAATGGAAACCGTAAGTGACTACCAGGACAAGCAAGCGAAAGAATACTACATTCGCAATTACTACGGACTGCGCCGGGATCATATTTCCATGTTTTTCTGTGGCCCCGATAAGGAGCGGGAAAAACTGAGAAGGAAAACCGAAAAAATGATTTTTAGCCCCGTTTTCCTTGCGTTCTACGACAAAAAAGACGCTGATTTTGTGAATAGCGGAGAAGAATTGCTTGCCATGCTTGAAAAGGCAGAACCCGAAAGCGACAACGCGGAATACTGGAAAAACGCATTTCTCCGCGAGATGTTTAATCACGAATACGGTATAAACTGGCAAGCTGATTTTGACGTGTGCTCTTGTTTCGGTAACTGCTCCAGCGTGTCCGATATCGACGATATAAACGCGCTTTTCGCCGCCTGCAACTTTAGCGACGTACAGCGGGACGCATACATGGCCGCACGGCGCGAATATAGCAAGCAGAGCGCCGAACTTTACTGAATGGAGGGCCGCGCAATGAAACTTGTAAGCATTGTATTTGAAAAGGCCGCCAGCGAATACAGGTTATATTACAAGGACGAGAAAACCGGGAAGCCCTATCACATCACAGCAAATCACCTGTTAGACAAAGAGAAACTTTGGGCCAGAGATGCAAACTATCATCAAGATCCCTATCGCATCAGCTGGACGATTGCTTGACCCGCCCGCCGGAGAATGGAGAAAATGACCATGAAGAAAAGAGAAATTGACACTGCGGCCCGTTTTGGACTGCTTGACCGGCTGCAAGCGTTGGAAAACGATTTGACAGCGATTCCCGGAACAACATACATTGATTTTGATTTGTCCGGCCTGTATGACCGTTGTCCGCTCTGTTTTGTCGTTGGTTATGATATTGACGTAAGACGGGAAGATTATTTTGAGGCCCGCCGGGAATGGCTCAAGGCGGTTATCATGGTATTTTTGGCGCATGATTTGCCCCCGACAGGAGACACCATAGAGGACTACGGCGCAAGTTATTATTTTGTGCGCCGCATCGGCAAGACGTGGGAGGAGGTGACCCCCGCTTGATTATCCTGTTTATTATCCTTCTCCCGCTCATGGTGATATGGGAGCTCGCAAAGAAATCTTGACGGGTCTGCATGGGCGCGATACAATCAACAAGAGGTGTTATACATGAGACTAGCCCCCGATATGATCCGGCGCGTTGAGGATATAGCCTCCAGCGCATTATATGACTATGAGGCCGTGGGCGTCCGCGTCCAAGACGTTCCATTTGCTCCCGGCCCTATGGCCCACCGCTCCCACGTCTGGGACAACGGAGACGATACCGGCGAGGAGCTGCCCGGCGTGTCTGCTATGCGTTGGGACTCCATCGACGCGGCGCAGCGCCACGGCTACTATTATGGCGATTATGTGGCCGTCATTGCTGGCAACGCGTGGGACTACGGCGAGGACGCCGGGGAGATCGTCATACATGACCCGATTGTAATTGAGATATTAGCATAATACCACCGCCCGCCCTGGAGCTTCCTAGGGCGGGCTTTCTTTTGCTCATGTCCCTATGCCCTCCAGTAGCTTCCCGCCGCTTGTGTGGCCTCATATGGTCAGCAGGCGGCATTTTTGCGCCCGTATCCAGCGGGGCAGGAGAGAGGTAAAACGCAAAGCCTCAGTAAAGGCCATTTGCAGGCCCGCAAGGCGACCTTGTCGTCCTGTAGTGTCCCTATATTCCCACTCGCCAAAACGTCCCACAGCGGCCCGCACAGCGCCACACAAGACATAAAGCAACCCCGGCCCACTCCATCAGGAGCAAGCCGGGGTATTATTATTTGTTGCGGGCCAGGGAGAGGACGGCGCAGCGCGCTTTGCCAGCGTCCCACCAGGCGCAGCGGGAGCCGTCACACCGACCGCCGATATACTCCACGCGGGGCGGCTCCCCGTCGGCCCGGCACTTAATCACGCTAGCCTTCAGCGTTGCGGCCAGATCGGGCGCGGGGTCAAGGTTCCAAAACCCCAGCACAGGCGACCTGGTGGCTTTCAACGGGCACAGCTTCCCACGCGTGAGGCCGTCATAGTCGATAGTCCCTGATGGATTTTCATCCATAGTCGTTTGATAGTCGCTGGCCTCTCCACCATAGTCGCTGGCATAGTCGATAGTCGTTTCCATAGTCGTTACTCCTCCACCACCACAGACCCGGCGATCCGTTCCTCGAGCTGCTTTTGGTCGGGAGCGTCGCCGAGAGGCATAGCAGGGGTAACAACCAGGTCTTGCTGGTCTTTCATGCCAAAGAAGTTCTTGGCCCGGAAAATGTAAGTAACCTGTGGAATTTTCCCCATTGATACCAGTTTTGCGTCAATTCCAGCAAGAATTTCTTTCGCTTTTTTTATCATGTTTGTTCTCGCAGAACTGCACCCAGTCCCATTTTCCCAGTCCCACACTGTTCTTCTTACAGTACCAAGAGCGAGACACATATCCTCAACAGTCGGAATTTGTCCATCTTTGTTGCACTGTCTGAAATAGTCGTTGAGCCTTTCGGCACATTCCTCGTCGCTCTTAACAATAGGACGATTAAAATATTGGAAGGACTCCTGGATAACCTGGGAGATTTCTTCTTTCTTTGCCGTAGTCGTTGCGGCTACTGATGCAGACTTACTTCCGCGCTTTTTTGCAACAGCCTGTTTTCCCACTTCCACAAGCTCGTCCTTGTTCATAGTCTCATCATTCTTGTTCAGAGTTGTCACCCTCCTCCACGACATCAAATCTATCATCATGTCTCCATCCATAGTTGTAAGGTTTGATAGCGTTGCAGATCAAGTCTTTGCAGATGGACATAAAGTCTTTTACCTGTTGCTCCGTTAGTTTTCCGTCTCCCCATGATTGCGCGGATTGCAAGGCATCACATCCAGAACAGGACCCATACCACGCAAAAGTCATGCGATAGTCTTCCGGGTCCGGCTGGTAGGAATTGAATGGAATCAGATAAATCAAAGTCCCTTGATAGTCCCCATCATCAATTTCGTGAACTCTGTCTATAAAAAGATTCTCATTGTCGAGTCGGCTATCATCATTATAAATCTTATCAAAAGCAATCTTTACAAGGTCTACATAGCTACATTCATTCAGATCATCTCTTGAGGACAGTTCTGTTCTGAGCTTATCCTGGTTTTTATCCCAGAGTTCTTTCATGATTTTTAACATTTAATCACCTACCTTCGCAAACCAAAACCTCTCTCACTCTCTTTGCCATGTTTTCACACAGCCTTCATATAACTGTTTATCATTTTTAAATTTTTTATAAAATCCCATTTAATCATATATCTCGATATCCTATTTGTCAACCTCTAGTCCATGATTTTTTTGATTGGCCGGTAATACTTCTCAATTGTGGCCCATCGTTCTCCACAAAATTGACATTTCCTGTGACGTTCTATTCTCCCTCCCATAACCGTATGACTTCCATAAACAACTCCCTCTTTGCCGCAATTAGGGCAAATTCTAGCTGCTGTAATATTATCTGGCATCATCCACCTCCGCCAATGCGTTAAACTCGTCTCTGTTAAGCGGCTCCGTCGGTCTTTCCTGCGGTGCTAATCCTCGAACCCGCAACGCCGTTAAAATCGCATCTGTGTTAAGCCCCAAGAAAGTTGATAGCTGCCGCATGGAGTACCCCTCTGCGCGTTTGAGCGATATCCACTCCCATTGCGCATCAGAATACATATCTCCGGGGAAAGGATATCTACGCACGATTTTCCATCTCCAAAAATTTCTGACACATGGCCGCTACCTGGATGGCTTCGCAGGCGGCGTTGATAGCGAACTTCATTACCGTTTCTGCACATCCTGCCCCGTCATAATTACTCTTTATGTGCTCCCACAGATTGTTAGTCTGTGCCTCGGCTACCTCCAGTTCTGCTTTAGCCTCTTCCAGTTCTTCCAATATCACAGCGTATCCTTCGTGGCAGGAATGAAACTGCGGAAACCGTTCATTTGCGGCGGAAAGCTCTACGGCTACCAGTTCCCGGACTTGGTTCTCGATGGCGTTCATTGGTCGGCATCCTTCTTTCCAAAATAGTCTTTGAATGAATCTACGGCAATCTTATAAGTCCAAGCCGCTGTTTCCGCATTGTTATTCCGCATACCCAGCCTTTGAATCTGTCCTTCGCATTTCTCGACGGCACATTCTCCGCATACATTGGCTATGCAGTCTTTATTGCACTTCATCCGCACCCCTGGCGACCTCCTCATGCTGTCCGCCCTCCCCGTCTCGCCTGTTCCATTTTTCGGTGATGCTCCTGACCGCTTCGCCCATATCAAAGCAGCAATTCGCCATCGGGTTTGCATAAATGCGCGTTTCTAGTCCGCACTCTGTGCATACGATAGAAAACTCTGCAACAGAAACCATAGTATTCAGTCTACAGAGCATTACTTCTCCGCCGCAATGCGGGCAGTTCTTTAGCTTAAGCATGATTGCCCCCCTCCCCGTCGTGGATGGAACCGATGACTTCCCAATTACCGCCGTGAATGCAATATCCGCTTGTGTACGGTTCTCCCAAAAAACCCTTTTCTATGTCATCTTCCCATACAACTGGTTCGTCATAAACTTTATGCTTTCCGTAGTAATCGGTTTCTCGTCTTACAACATCCCCATCAAAAATCTTCTTCCCGTTCTTGTCGGTCAGACCGGTGTACTGGCAGACCGTGGAGGGGTCGACCTCGTACTTGTTTAGGACATCTGGAATATAGTCCTCGCAACAGATAAATGCTGTGCCGTCCTTGTATGTAATCAGACTTCCTTCCACCCACGCACCATTATCCAGCCGCTTGGCTTTGAAAAGGATTTCTCTCATTCTGCACCTCCATTTTTGTTCTCCGGCGCGTCTGGTAACGGCATCCAGTGGGTGACATGATTTTTCCACACCCGGTTCCATTCCCCGGTTCCATCGAAATAGCAATCGAGAACGCTCATAGTTGTTCCCTCATATCCTTCAGGGGTTCCGCATTTTAGTCCGTCTTTGCGCTCCTCATTCTCATCAAGGCAACCTCCGTGCCAGTAATTGATGCTTGTGCATACCAGATAATGTCCCGGAGCATCTGGCAGCCTATCTTCAACGCTAATCCACTCACTCATGCTGTCAATCCTCCTCAAAGTCGTAGTGGGCAAACAGCCATCGTAGGGCCGCCACTAACTCGGCCTTGGTTACGCTATTGTGCGTCTCCATTTTGGCCACATGGTCAATGGCGAGTACTCGTGTCTTGTATGGGATACTTTCATCTTCCAGCCCTGTTTTTACAATGATTATCGCTTGTCCGAGAGATACATTGAAAGTGGGAAGCGTGATGATTTTATCGATCATACTGCCACTCTCCATCGAATATATTGCCCTCTCATTCTGTATACCCCACGCAACGCTCTTTTAGGTACGGCTTCCACAATGCGGCAATCATTGCAAAGCTATCCTCCGGCTTGCCGTAGTCCTGCTCCCTCTGCCCACATACACACTCTTTTGCTTTGTCAAGGATTTCTGCTCTGGTCATCATTATTCCCTCCAATCTCAAACCTCAATTTCATCTGCGCCGGGCATAGGTCTACCTCCGGTCTCCGTTTACCTGTCCACCGTAAGCCACCAGCTTGTCCAACGCACTTCCAGCCAGCGGCTTTTAGGCTTGCCCCGTTCTCGCTGTCCAAGATGTAAGTAATCAGCTTGTGATACCCCATAGCACGGGCCGCTCTCCATGCCGCAGCATAGAGCATAGAGCAAGCGTTTCTCGTCCCGTCTGTGCATAGGCGGTTGACCTCCAGTGTCCACCCATCGTCCAGATACCTGGACACAGGGCGACCCACAATAGCAACGCCTACAATTTTCTCTCCGTCCGTACACCCGATGGAAAACTTGCGTCCAACCACCGGCTTATGGTGCCGGTGGTATTGCTCTACAAACGCATTTGCCTCTTTCAGCGTAATCGGACAGACTTCAATCATTTTGCACCTCCGATGATGTCATCCAACTTTACCGTTTCGCCGGGGCGAATGGATACTGCTCTTTCTGGAGCCCATCCATGCTCAATTCTTGCTCTAATCGTACAAGGTTTTATCCCATACTTCTGGGCGGCTTCAGAAATCGTCAAATGCTCCCCGAATACATCAATATATCTATTCGTTCTCCTGTTATTGGCCTGTTCCTTTATGGTTGCCCATTTACAATTCTCAGGACTATACGGACCGTCATTATTCTTTCTGTCAATAGTAAGGCCATTTTTATAGCCATTTTCAATCGCCCACTTTTGAAACGCCTTAAAGTCATTTTCCCAATCTGCACAAACTACAATTCCTCTCCCTCCATAGTTGTGGTAGCTATTCCTTTTTGGGTCAAGACACCGGCGTCTCATTCCTTTCCATATCTCGTATAGCCTTGTATCTGACATTCCGTGTTCTGTTTCTCTATCAATAAAAGTTTCAATTTTGTAGCACCCACAGCTTAATGTGTGCCCTCTTACCAAGTTGTTTGCCCAAACAACAACTTCTTTACCGCAGTCACATTTGCATTTCCAAAGCGTTCTATATTTTCGTTCTTTTGGGCTTCTACTTGTATCTCTTTCGATAGCCAGCAGCCTGCCAAACCTCTTTCCTGATAAATCAATCAATCTGCCCATTCACGTTCACCTCACAAATTCAGCGGCTTGTCCATGGTGTCCTCCTTTTCATCCTCTATAACCTCGTACCCCATCAGGCGAGCGGCTTCGTGGGGGCGGGCATTGATAAATTCCTTACAATACGGGTGTTCACTATGTATTGGACAGTCAAAGCAATGAATCCCACTACAGAATCCTGTCCCTGGTGCACCTTCAGTAACATCAAAAACCTTCCCCGTCTAAGGGTTCCGAAACTTCATGGTGGCCTCCTTATACATGCGAGCGCCGCAGTTGGGGCAAATAGGATATATACCTCGTTCATGCCACCTATATTCTCGGTGTATGGCTTCTACGCCACAAGCGGAACAGTTGCAAGCAAAGTCACTATTCCTCCAGTGTGGGTTTACCCATCTCCCGTGCCTCACCTCCGCAACGTCGGCGGCGGGGATAGCCATAAGCTCGGATATGCAGTCCTCAAAAATCTGTGCCGCTCTTTCGTCGTTTTCTTCTTCGCAATCACGGCGATAGTTCTCAAATTTCTTGACAGCAACCGCCCTCTCGATGTACTCCTTCATTCCTGTCCCTCCAATATGGCTATATCATAGCCGCTCACTATAAATTGGATGGTCTTTTTATGGTTGCAAGCGTTCCCGAGATAAGTGTAAATCTCTCGCATATCCTCCACACTGAACCTAGTGTCAAGATATTGATTTATACCATTCAGGAAGAAAATATGAAGGGCTGTATTATCTACTGCACGGCGAAACGGCGTGGACTTACAAGCCGCGCGGGAAAACCACTCCAACACCTTGCACTTTACATCCAGTTCGCTCTTGCAAGTGCTGATATTGAAATACACATTTGCCTTTTGGTGGGCGATAAACTCCCCCTGGGCGTTGATGAACCATCCAGGGAAGGAAAGCCCAAGTCTCCTAATGACTGCCCAATCAACCATCCTGCTCCCTCCGTAGTGCGGCCTCCTCGCGGGTCAGGAAAACGGTTTTACCGCTATATTCGGTGTTGCCAATTTTGAGCCGCCATTTCCCGCCGTCAAAGTATGTCAGCCGCTTCATGTCAGTCCTCCTCATACTCCGGGTGTACGCCCATGCAACAGTCAAAGCAAATCCAGCCAGTGGGAGAACATTCATCTCTCACCATCTCGCTCTGCTCATACCGTTCCCCACAGATACCGCACTTTCGGTAGTATTTACGCTTTTTCATGTCAGCCCTCCTCGCCGTCCCACTTCCATGCGGGGCAAAGTTTGTGCAGGTCCTCTACTGCCGCATCCCTCTCCCGCTTCATCTGATCTCTCTGATTTTCTACAATTTCAATACACCGCTTCACCTGTTCCAGCTCGGCCCGCAGCTGCTCGTTTTCGGCCCGGAGCGTGGAGAGGGTGGTGGCGCCATCAAGTGCAACGCCTCTTTTCAGGTCCTTCCCTTCAAAATATCCGTTTAGCTGCTCAATCAGCTTCTCAATGTCCATCAGGTGTCCACCTCCACTGGTTGCTTCATCCACTTCAATGCAGCTTGCCTGCACCCTTCATAAATCGGAATGTTTGGATAAGCACAGATGAAATTGCATACTCCGCCTTTTTCATGCTCACAACACTTACAAAAGTCGGCTCTGAGGAAAATGCCCGCCAACTCCTCGTCGGTCATGGCCCTGATCCGGTCTGCGTTGGTCAAAATTCGCCCCGGTTTGTACTGTGAGCAATCCACAATTTTGGAGGTTGTCCCGGCGTTATGGCAATTAGCTTTGCAAGTAATACAAGTCGGTTTCATGCGTCCTCATCTTCCTCCGGCGGGCGGCGGTAGGCGAGCCACGTCTTGCCGTAATCATCAATTTTGCAAAAATGACACCCGTATTCGGCCGGCCTCTTTATCTCCAGCCCTGCCTTGTCTCCGGAGATAACGATAAACCACTTTCCCTGCTCAATGGCTCTATCTTCCGGGAGTAACCATTTACACCACACCGGCTCCCCGTCCATCTCCCGCAGCTGCTCGATGGTTAGCGGCTCGTTCGGCGGGGACAGGGCGGTGATTGCCATATCAAGCGCCTGAACATCAAGGTCAAAAACATAGCTTCCAGATTCGTCGCATTCCGCCATCCCTTCACAATATTTCTTCAGTCCTGTAAGTTGAGTGATTGCCTCTTTCACGTCCATCCTCACCCCTCCTTTCCCGGCGGCTCCGGAAGGGGCATCCACCACAAGACAACAGCATCTTCCCAGTCCAGATATTCATCGATGATCCAGCCGTCAGCCTTATTCCACGATCCAAGCTGATACGCCTCCTCCAGTGTGATGTTCGGCTTCGGCTTCCCGTTCACAATACACAGTACCGGCTCATGCTCTGGTGGCAACCTCTCCTCCACGCTCACCCACTCGTTCGGCAGGGTGAGGGTGGGCATATCTTCTACAAATTTAGCAATTTCTCTGGAAGTATAAGCCACTTCACTTCCATCCATAAACTCGCCATAATGGCCTTTACTGGTGTCAAGCGTTAGCTGCCGCATAAAATCGTTGCCATCAATCGGCCGTACTGCCATCTTTCAGCGCCTCCTCAGTCGCAATCATCTCAATTACCGGAACAACTTCAAAGTCTCTGTCCCACGAAGAACAGCCGCTTCTAGCCTGCGCCTCAGAACGATATGTCTTGACGGATACGTCTTTTATTTCGGATATGGGACGAAAACTAAAAGCCTTTGCTAGACCGCACCAGACCTCTGTTCTGTTTTTCCGCATGACCACATAGCGCTTGCGCTCAATCCGCATCGTTCGCCGCCTCCCATCTCTTTCTCATTTCTTTCCACGCCTCCAGGGTGAGGGGGCGGCCGCAAAATCTGCAAAAATGATTCTGGGCATAGAAAATGTCGTCACTTTCAATTTCTGGTCCTTTTAAGTAGCTCATTCCCCATCTCGTAACGCATACAGCAGTACGATAATCTTGAACACCGTCATTTTTGCAGAAACTACACCCCGGCCACACCCGCTCCAGCTGCTCCTGCGTGGGTGGGGTGAGGGCGGAGAGTAGGGTATCAACCGTTTCATCCGTCAGGTCAAAAGAGTGCCTTAGCACTTGCCCGTATTCCATCGGCTCATATCCCTGATACTGTTTCAACAGCCTAACCGCTTCTTCTCGCGTCATGGCTGGGCCTCCCTTTCCATCTTCTCTTTGACGGCTGACAGGATGAAATCCCGGTTCAGCACATACAGGTCCGTAATTCCGTGCTCCTTGCACATCTTGATGATCTCGTCCATGATGTAGTTTTCGATATCTTCTTTCCAGAGGACAACCGCCTGTATCGTTGCAGAGGCCACGGTGTTTCCATCCTCGTCTGTTCTGACTTGCAAGGATGGGTCCCCAATGTCAACATATTCTCCCGGGTTCTTCATTCCAGCTCCTCCAGCATCTCCATCTCCTCCGCTCAATCTTCCTTGATACGAACAGGAAGAACCATCTTAATGTCCTCCTTATTGGTACGGAGAAGAATCGGCTCAATATTGCTGCGAAATTCTAAAATGACCGGTTGCCTAAAACTGCCGTCAGCAGAGACTTTCGCCGCTTGCAATGCAGACAGAAGGTAATTCCCATTGAAGCCAATTCGATACTTTACCTCGCTGGTTGGGATTGCCTTTTCCCATTCAAATCCGCTGTCCTGCGGCTGGATATATCCGAACGAGAACCCACCGCACCGGATTACAGCCTCTTTCCCATCCTCGGTCAGAGAGATGGTTGCATACTGCTTATTGCGGAGTTTGGTATTGCTCTTAATGAACGCCACAAAGTCCTCGTCGCAATCACTGATAACGGAATGTTCTACAGACATCCGATATCCGTCAACGGCCATTGCCACGACCTGATTGTCTGCCGCATGAAACTCCAATTTGATGTACTGGTTGCAGGGTCGATGATCACTATCACTCACAAAAGACTTGGTAGCCGCAATTAGCCGGTTCAGGTCATTGGTGTAAATCCTTGCAGATTTCATGTGTTCTCCTCCAATTTTTGAATTTCCTCCGCACTCAGAATCGGTGCGCGGGTGTTCCAGGCGAGGCGGGCTTCGTTTTCCGTCTTATACCATCCGCTGTTCGTAAAACATTTCATGCAGATCACATTTCTGCGGACATTTGGCTGATAGTAACGTTCGTTCCGCACCCTTGCCTGTCCTCTGCACATAGGACATGGCACCAGCACCCCCGCCTCCGTCAGCCGCTTCGCAGCATCTTTATTTCCGAGCATGGCTAATTTGACGTCATCCATTACAAATTCCTCCCCATTGTTCTGCCATTGCCTGAGCTATGCCTGGAAAGGTCTTGGCCCGATTCTTCTGTCGGTCTTTCCCACCTCGCATGAACCATGTTCCAGCTTCGTGACAGCTGCATTTCGGGTCAACAATGTTAGTTGGCTCCAAAGGAGGAAGTCCTTTCAACCACAGGCGGGTCTTTTTCTGAACCGGGTGTCCGAACATCCACGGCTGGACCTCCTGGGTGTGCGGCGGCATTTCATAAATCTTGCTGGATACTGGGTTCTCCACACAGATGTGCGGGCAGTCGGCATTCAGAAACCTCAAGAAAAATGCTTTTGCCTCAAGCCCTGTCCGATAGCGCTCCTGATTGAGAACGCCCCCCTTGAACAGGTGTTTTGCTCCGGCGTTCGACAGATATGTACAAGGCGGAAACGCCAGAATCATGTCCCACTGCATTTTCAGCATCTCCAACGCGTCACATTGGATGTGCCACTCAGGATGGCCTCCGCTGCACGGCTCCAAATCACAGCTGTACGCCTCGTGCCCCAGCGCCCGGAACGCCTTGCAGACCTCCTGCGATTCCTCACACGCTACCAATACCCTCATAGCTTCGCCGCCTCTTTTCCGCCCAGCAGGGCGCGTTTTTCGTCGCTCAAAACCATCTATAGTTCAGCTCCTCATTTAGCATTGACCATCGGAAAATTTTATCGTCTTGGTAGATCAGCCCATCGTCCTCCATCTGGAAGCGCCTGTCAAAGTCGTGGACGGTGTGGCCGTTTGTGTGAAATGTCACCGGGCTGTCGCTGTCCCATTTGAGCATCAGCGCCCACAAATCCGGGTAGCTCTTCCGAAGAAGCCTGAGCTGTCCTACACTCTGATTGTGGCAACACCAACACCCACCTCGCGTTGCCGTGGTGTAAATCGGGGAAAGCAAGTCATTTTTCTCGCACCATTTCCGGCAATCTTCTTCCGTCCACCCGACTTCTACAAGAGGACTTTTCTTAGTGTCGGACAGGCTGTGAAATCGGTTCGGTTCGTCGCTGGCGATACCCAAGTATATAACATCCCCGTGTTTCTTTATTTTCCGAAGTGCGGGCATCTTTACATCCCCCTGACACCATGCGCCGCCAGGTCCGCCTCTCATGGGCCATCCTCTGATTTTCCCTGGATTCCGTTTTGCTCTTATGCTCTTTCGACGGTAAAACATATCCTGGTAAGTGTTCCTGCATCTGATATGCTCCACCTCAATCCCCCACCGCTCCTTGATGATCCGGTCTGCGTGGTCCTTAAACTCCACCATCGGCGGAAGGTCGGCGGGGAGGGTATCGGTGGCCCAAACCTCTGCTGTTACAACCCTGTCAATGGGCCAACCAAGGATTTCACACGCCCCAAAACACGCGAGACTATCTTTTCCGTAAGATAGGGATAAAATATATTCCATAGTCGTTCCTCCTATGGTTTTATTTAAAATTTGGGCAGCTCTCGATGGCGTATGTAGTCACCCAATGCTTTACGCCGTATTGATCTCTCCCAACAATGAACGTCCGCTTCTTGGCCGTCCAGCCCGGTACTGGCTTTTCCTCACGCAACCATGGACACTGGCTGATCGGACAGCAGCAATCCATGCAGGGGTTTGCAGCGTACCGGCGGATGGGGACTAGGTATTGTTCAAGTTCGCCCATAGGGCCTTACCTCCACCTGTATACTCTCGTTTTCCCAAAATTCATGAGAAACTTTCCGCACCCATTCCCGGTTGTCGTCCGGCAGTAAGTAGCCTTTCATGGCGTCCACAAACGCCTTGCCCATGGCGGCGTGATTGTCCACGTCCAGGCCGTCGTTCCAGCGGAAAATGACTTCGACAGGACCTTTGACGAACTGTTTTCGGATATGCGCCTTTTTCATGGACCACAGCGCCAGAGAGTGGAGTTCTTCTGCGTCCCGCTTCCGCTGTGACCAATGTTTCCCGGCATAATACGCATTCAGGCCAAACCGCTTGTTCCAGGCCGCTTTTCCCCTTTTGGTGGACGGATACGGAATTTCAAAAATCAAATTCCCATCCTCCTTGCCAGCTCTTTCAGGGCTGCCTCGTATTCGTCCGACGGCAATCCCTGGAGCTTTTTCTTCTCCCGCTCATAGGCGGCCCAGTCAGCGTTCCCAGCCATAGACTCCATCGCTTTCTCCCTTCTTTGTGTACCGGCGGCACCGGGCATCATAGACCAGCTGTATGTTGGCTGTGGAGCCGTAGGACCGGTTCTTCAGGATGCTCAGCCCGGCGTCATACCCATAGGCCGCGATATCCTTTTCTTCCATCCGTTCCAGCGAAAAGGCGTTGTCCGCCCGGTTTGTGATGTCCGCCGACCCGCCGATGTCGTCCGCGGTCAGCAGCTTCTTTTTGTCGCTGTCGCCCTTCCGGGGGTGTGCCACAAGATGCACGTGCACCTCGTTTTTTTTGGCGAACTCCACCAACCGCCCCGTAAACCGGCTCTGTGCCCGGTAAAAATCTTTGTCGCTCTGGTCGCTGAATCGGGCGGTCATCAGGTTGTCCACAAGAAATACACAGCAGCCGAACCGGCGAACGGCATACTCGAACACGGAAATGATGCTGTCCTCGTCCCCAGCACCGGCCACCCGGTTGTCGTACAGGAAAAACTTCCCCTTCCACCAACCGTCGATCCGGTCCGCGATCTCCTTCGGCGTGTAGTAATACAGCTTCCCGGACACCGGGTCCCGCTTCGGCTCGATATGCCCGGCCCCGGCGGCCTGTAGCATGGCCCACTGCTTGAAGCGCCAGGCCGACAGCTCCCCGGAGTAGGCGCAGACCGGGAAGCCCTGGTCGATGGCGTTTAGAAGCAGCTGGGACAGCAGCGTGGACTTGCCGCTGCCGCGCTTTCCAGTCCACACAGACAGCTCCGATGGGGCAAAGCCTCCGATGGACTGGTCCAGTGCTTTTAGACCGGACATGACGGCGACGGATGCGCCGGGGTCCCTCCGCTCCACGTCCGCCAGGTCCAGCAGTCCGTCCATGGGCTGTTCCACGGCGCCCAGCAACAGATGATCCACGGCCTTTCTCCCGCCGGAAGCCAGCACCTCCCGGATACGGGAACATTTCCCGAAGGCCCCTTCCTTCGGCAGCAGCACAGCCACAGATGGCGCGTATTCTTTGAGGGCGTCCACCACGGCTTCCGCCGTATCACGGTCGGACAGAGCCAGGAACACAGATGGGAAGGAACTCAGAAACGGCTCCGCATCCCGGAAGTTCTCAAAGCCCGCCCCATAGGCAAGGCAAACGGCGTTCTGGTTGTCTAGGGCTGTCACATCCTGGGCGTCCGCCACAAACCACAGCGTTTTCCGGGTGTCCATGGCGATCTCGTCGTAAAGCAGCCAACGGGAAGCATCAGGTAAACTTGGCAAATGGATCTTCTCCTCCTTCGGGTGGTTCATCTTCCCATCTCCCCTGGTTTAGCCAAGTGGCGGGATTTGGGATATATTGTCCTCCGTCTTTCTGCCACTTTGGCCATAGCTTCTGTTTGGAAACGGCATCCAAAATGATTTCTGTCAGCTCTTCTGACGGTTTCAGTTTCTCCCAAGACTCCCTGGCTTTCTTTTTCCCGGTTTTGTTTGGGTACAAAGCCCAAAACCTGTCAAACCGTTCCCCCTGGGGGGACGATAGGGGGGATTTATTCTCTCCGTTAGGAGAGATAGTATCGGTTTTGGTTTCGGTTTCGGTTTTTTGGGTTAAGTTGGGTTTCTTTGGGTTTTTTTCGGTTTTCTTAGGCCTCCCGCCCTTAACCCCATTTTCTCTGTTTTTCTCCGCCTTGGTGGTATAGGACTCCTTAAAACGGTCCTCCTGCATCATGACACGTTCGGCGAAAAACCGCTCATTGCCACAAAGTGCTATCGGCGTCCCTGACTCGCTGTATTCCAGCAAAGCCCTGCACAGCCGACCGAACTCTGCATCGTTGAGTGCAGACATCTCCCTTTTGTATTCCCATGGGAGCGCAGCATAGTTTCTGGCCATCGTGTCACCTCAAAACGGAAGCTCGCCGTCTTCCTCCGAGATTACCGCAAAATCAGCCTGCTTGTATTCCGGCGCCTCCTTGTTCTCCTTCTTAGAGTCTCCGAAGTACACGTTGTCGGCCACAACCTCCGCTGTACGGCGCTTATTCCCACTCTTGTCCGTCCACTCTCTGATCTGTAACCGCCCCTCTACAATCGCCATACGGCCCTTGGAGAAGTATTTCGAGACAAACTCTGCCGTGTTGCGCCACGCAACCACTTCAATGAAGTCCGTCTCCTTCTCCCCGTTGGTCTTGAAGTCCCGGTCTACGGCCAATGTAAAGGATGTGACAGCCGTCCCACCGTTTGTCCGTCTGATTTCCGGGTCTTTCGTCATCCGGCCCAGCAAAAAACATTTATTCAGCATTTTCGACTCCTTTGTGATAGATCATATCCTCCCGGTTCCAGTTCGGGTAAAACCCTTTCAGATACGCCACCAGATAGCAGTACAGGCTTTCTCTGGTGGTGCCTCGTCCTAGCCTCTGGATGTTCGCGCCCTCGTCATAGGCTCTGTGACAGGCCGGGCAGAGGGTCACGATATTTCTCTCGATCCCCTTTCCTCCCTGGCTCCGGCGGACCACATGGGCCACTGGATCACCATATGGAGAGCCGCACAGCACACAGAAGCCATTGTCCCGGATGTACACGGCTTTCTTGACTTCCGGAGGAATAGATGTTGCCTTAGTCTCTGCCCGCATGTCCCCACTCCCTTTCCACCTGTGCATCCAGCATTCGAAGCTGCAACTTCATGGCATTGATTGCTTCAAGGGCGGATTTGTAAACGACCTCTGCGCAGTCCCGTTCAAACCGCAGCTTTGCGATTTCCCGGTCTCCACGGCAGATGTCGGAGATGATCGTTACCGGCGTACCTTTGGACCGTTCATCCAAAATTCTCTTTGCCAGGGCGATCCGGTATTCCTGTTCAGACTGGGCATAGGAGCGTCCGCGCTTCCCAAGCTCCTGCACGGCGGCGTCCAACAGCTTGCTTTTCTGACCGATCTCGGAGATCAAATCAATCATGGTTCATCTCCTTAATGCAGTCCAGGCAGTAGACGTGCCCGAACTTCTCCATGCTGGCGTTCACGTGCTTCATGATCGACACCGTGACGCCTTTGGAGTCCTTGTACGCTTCCAAGACCTTCCCGCATTTCTCGCATATGGTGACATCGACTTTCGCCGCAATATCGGTCTTGTCATACTTCGTCTTGTCCTTGTCCCAGTACACGTCAGCGGCGATCCCAAGGGCCTTGCAAGCCACGGAGAGGGCATCCGTCAAGGCCATCTTGTAGCACTCGTCAGAGGTGTACAGACCGCTCTTCTCTTTTGTGATAAAGGCGCTGCCGCCGGTACCGGGAACTGCCTCGGACCACTCGCCGTTGTATTTGTAGTACAGTGAGATGTCCATGAATGCGGAGATTTCCCCGTTGGCCCCGGTCTCCAGCCACTCCCGGTCAATGGTGTATTTCCAGCCAATGCCACATGGGCCGAATTGCTCCGTCAGCTTCTTGATGCGCCACATAGGGTTGATATCGGTCTTTCCGTTCAGCCGCCCACCTCTGATCTCCTTCTTGGCCTCTTCGGGAACGGCCCGGACATCGTTGTAAATGTCAAGGTTCATCACTTCACCCCCACAGAAATCCCTTCAACCAAGACAGCCCCAGGCACTTCCTGCCCAGCCTTTAGGACCTTGCCCAGCTCGCTCTTGCTGATTTCCGGGGCTTTGTACCGAATGCACTCCTTATGCCCGTTCAGCTCCGCCCACTCGATGGCGGCGGAAGGGTTATCCACATTTACGGAAGTGGTCTTTCGGAACGTCACCGCGCATTTCGGCGTGGAGAACTTCTCCCCGTGCAGCGCGTAAGAGAGATACTCCTTGAGCCGCGCCGCCTTGTTCTCTGCCACTTTCTGCCGCTCCGCCAGGGCCTCCTTCTCCGCCTTGATGGCTTCCGCATCGGAAACCAAGTTCTTGTAGTAACAGGCGATGTTCTCGATCTTCTGGTCCCGCGCCATTTGGAGATTGTCCAGCGCCTCAAAGTCGGTGATCTCCCCAGTCTCCGGGTCTGCCAGATCAGTAATGGCCTTATCGATCTCGTAAAGTGTCATGTCATGTTCTCCCTTCATTCCAAGCTCTCGCCGCGTGATTTATATCAGTAAATTTCCGAGTTCGCCATCCGCAGGCGTCACAGGCCACCAGGAACATATCCGGGTTGCCCTCAATTGCCAATCTCTGGCCGGAATATAGTCCGCATCTTGGGCACGGCCCCAACTCGCCTCTGGGGCGTTTAGCGTTTGCGTTCATTCCTCACACCACCAAATGTCTGCCGTTTGGACGCCCAGGGATAAGGCAAAATCGTGGGTAGGGACTGCAATATCAATATGGTCCCCCTTGACTGCCGGACCGGTATCATCGGCTCTCAGATAAACCATCTCGCCGTTGTACTCGATCATGATGGTGCTGCCCAGCGGTATAATATCAGGGTCCACGGCGCAGCTCACATACGGAGTCACGCGCCGTCCGCTGGCGGTGATGCCTGTCCCAGTCCCGCAGATGTGAGGCCGTTCCTCGCAACAATAAAAGGTGATGATGGCACCTTCCAGCTTGTGAGACCGGGCCAGCAAAGCAGCTTTTATAAGCTCATTCTCGTTTTCCTCGATCTCTTCTTCTGTCAGATAACAGCGAGTGGTGGCCGGGGTATCGTCGCCGGGGAGAGTGTCGTCCTCTGCGGTGGCCTCCGGCTTGTGCATGGCGGGCAGTTCTGCCTCCACCGTCATAATCAGGTAGCTTCCCAGCCACGCCAGCAGAAGTAATAGGAACAGAAGATATGTAATCAGCTGCAACCGCCTCTGGCTCCGGCGCCGCCGCTCTTCGCGGGTCAGCTTTTTCATAAGATATGCCTCACCGCTTCCTCACGGGTAATATAGAAATGGATGCCCGTGCTGCACTCGTTCCAGCGGTTTTCGTCGAAATCCAAAACGGAGGCCACAGTTCCGGGAATGTAATGGAAGTTCTCATCTCTATCACTGACGGCGGCCTGCTCCAATACATTCCCCTCTAAATCCTGAATCTCCAAAACGGTTGCCTTTGAGCAGCGGCACTTCCGGCCTGCTGCGGAACTGCGCACGGCATCTTCGGTAATTCCCAGCTTTACAATGCACTCATGACCGCCGGTTTTGACCCTTGCCTTTTTCCAGCCGACAAAAGCGCCGATTTCCGGGCAGGCAATGGGATAAAATAAATTTTTTGCCTTTTCAATGTAGTTGGCCCTGGACAGGTTGGCCCTGGACAGGTTGGCCCCGGACAGGTCGGCCTCGGACAGGTTGGCCCCGAACAGGTTGGCCCCGGACAGGTTGGCCCTGGACAGGTTGGCCTCGGACAGGTTGGCCTCGGACAGGTTGGCCCGTTCTCCGCCATCTTCGCCTCGTAGCCATTTCAAGTGCTTGCCCAAAATGGCCTTCAATTCTTGTTTATCCATGCGTTATTCCTCCTTGTAGGTCTCCGACTTTCACCGCTCGCCTCCATCCAGGAAAGGAAGCGCATGAACCATCCGGCAACCTTGACTGTGCCGATGATTGTGATTACCGTCCCTATACCCATTTCAATGCTCATGCGCTCACCGTTCTTTCGGCGATCCAGCGATCCAGCAAAGCCTTATAGATATAACACCATTTGACTTTCTTGCCGTCCTCGGCCATTACGCAGTCTCCGAACGGGAAAACTTTCTTTTGGATGCCCTCCCGGATAGTCTCAGGAGTAATACGCAGCCCCGCATTGCGAAGGACTTCTGTTGCTTCAGCTGCTGTCAATGCTTCAATCATAAAAACCTCCTTGATTTCTCCCTCTGGAGGCGATATACTGTATCCAAAGGGATTGTTTGTACTCGCTCAATCCTTGCCCTCGTCGTGTTCGCAGCACGGCGGGGGATTCTCTTTACCCAGCCGGATTGCCTCGTCAAAAGTCATGCCGTAGGCCGCCCGGTTGAGCCTGTCCATCAGATACTTCGTGTTGCGTGCCTGGAACTCCAGGTCTTTGATGGTGCTGTTTTCGTTCAAAGTAAATTCCTCCTTGCGATTGATTTCCGCCCGGAGGAATGGTATACTGTCCTCGCGGGCCTGTTGGCGCTTTCAATAGGTCTCCGCAGCCCTCGTCGGTGTCGCTAGCACTGGCGGGGGCATCTTTATTGTCCTTTCTCCCTGAATGTGATAGGATGAGGGGAGAAAGGGGGTGAGCCTTATGTCTAATGAAACTCTCAAGACGTTTCCTGATAGCTATGCAGAGGCACTTGCGATGCTTTATCTGCAAAATCAAGACCTTAGAGAAAAAACACCGTCAGAAATTCATACTATGTATCAAGAAGCGTACTATGAAATCCTTAAAGACCACCGAATTAAAGCTAAATCTGGATGGTTCAAGGATTTAAAAGCAACTGACTAATGCTAAGCATTGCATTAGAAAGTGCTACCAAGTCGCTATCTGATATGCACTTCTTGGAACGCTCGGAAAGTAGTTGCAGCTGCTTTTCGAGCGTCTCTAATATCTGCTGATTGTCCATCTCTCTCACCTCCCCTCACCCTTCGCCCTGATCCGAAAGAAGCTTGTCTACGGTGACGCCGTAGAGCTTTGCGATTGCAGGGAGCATACTAGCTCTAGGAAGTGATCCGCCCTGTTCTCTCTCCCAAAGGCAAACAGCAGAATCGGAAATACCAAGTCTGTCCCCAACTTCCCTTTGTGAAAGACCCGCTTTTTCCCTGCATTCCTTAAATCTCAAAATTTCACCCCCAAAACGCTTAATATTACTTGACATCTTGGGCTGCACCGCTTAATATTGGATTGTCAGGACAATAGAAAACGGTGCAAGCCCAATATTAAGTGGGCCTGGTTTTTTGTGGCTTAATCACTTAACAATATTAAGTATATAGCATTGGCCTCTTAATGTCAAGCCCTTATTCTTAATTTTATTAAGTGATTTTGAAAGGGACTTTATGGACATTATTTATTTTCTCGCTCAGATTGATAGGCTCCGTAAAGAGCGAAAAATGACAAAAGCAGAATTTTATGAAAAGGCTGACGTAACAGCATCAGCGGTCTCCCAATGGAGAAACGAGAAAACTGTTCCAGCAGAAACGACCATCCAAAGAATTGCAGATTTGTTCGGAGTTGAAGTTTCTTTTCTGACTGGGCAAAAAGAAATCCCGCCCACCGAAAAGGTAGACGGGATGGAAGAAGAACTTATTCAGATTTTCCGCTTGTTGCCTGATGATCTGAAAGCGGGAATTCTGGCTCAGATAAAAGCCGTTCTAGTTCAGCGTGGATTACTTCCATCGCAGTCAGAATAGCGGCCTCTTTGTTTGTGCTTTTGCTGATAATCTGGATCAGGTCTTTTTCAAGGTTCATCTGACATTCCTCCTTTTTGTTTACAATATATGCTTAACGTTGTGTCGAAATTGCACGGAAGCGTGCAACAAAAAATATTTTTTAGAGAGATGATAAAATGGGAAATGAAATTTTGCAACCAGGGAAAAAATTTTGCAAGCATTGCGGCCAGCAGATAGATCAAGATTGCATCGTATGCCCGATTTGCGGAAAGCAAGTTGAAGATTTGAAGGCAAATCAGCAACCCGTTGTAATAAATAATACAAACACCAACACAAATACCGTTGATGTCAAAATGGAGAACAGAGGGAAAGAAAAAAACAAATGGGTAGCTTTTGTCCTCTGCCTTTTCCTTGGAGTTTTTGGCGCTCATAAATTCTATGAAGGGAAAATATTAATGGGCGTCATTTATATCTTTACTGGTGGCTTATTATTGATCGGGTGCATTATTGATTTGATTGCAATTTTAATGAAACCAAATCCGTACTATGTATAAAATTGGAGAATTGAAAAAAGACATCCTTTTTTGATAAGGAGACCGCAAAATGTTAGATGAAAAAGACTTACAGGCTATTGCCCAGTTAATGGACTCTAAAATGGCCCAGCAGAAAAAAGAAATCATCAGCGAAACTATGGTACTCATGGAAGCCTACTTTGACCCCAAATTCCAAGCCCTCAGTGAGCAGATCAATCCTGTCCCTAAAGAGGCCATAGACATCTTGGAGGACCGGGTGGACGATCTGGAAAAAGCGGTGGAGTTACATACTCAGCAGATCAATGAGTTGAAGAAAGCGCAATAAAGGAGCTTTTCCATGACGAACGAAGAAAAGATTTTAGAATTACTGGAAGCGCAGGGAAAAAAGTTAGACACCGTATCGCAGGAAATTTCCAAAATCAATCTGACGCTTGAAAATGAAATCCGTCCAAATATGCAGGCTATGGCTGAAAACATCTCCTCTATCAACAAGAAGTTAATTACCAGAGACGAGATTGACAGCATGAAAGAAGAAATCGCTTTCCTCAAGGACATTATCCGTATGCACACTAACCAGATTAACGATCTCAAGAAAGCCCAATAAAAACCGCCGTCAGGTCTCCCCTGGCGGCGTACTCATAAGGGGGTGTCTTTTTGAACTGTATACGTTGCAAAGCGGAGCTCCCAGCGGGGGCTATATACTGTCCTGTCTGTGGGAAGAAACAGAGTGGCACTCCCCCACGAAAAGCCCTGAAACGGGCCAATGGCACCGGAACAGTCTATAAGCTGTCCGGCCGTCGGCGCCGCCCATGGGTAGCCGCCAAGAATAAAGTAATCATCGGATACTACGAGCGTAAGACAGACGCTATAGAAGCTCTGGAAAAACTGTCTGGTCGGGACTTGTCGGAGCGGTACAACATGACATTTGCTGAGGTATTCGAGATATGGAAAGCGGAGCATTATCAGGAAATCGGTGAAAAGGGCGTTGAGGGATATAACCGGGCCTTTGCTGTGTTCGCCCCGCTCCACGAGAAGAAATTCAGGGATCTGCGCACAGCAGATTTTCAGTCGGCCCTAGACCCACACATGAAAAAGTCGCACTCCACCGTGTCAAAGTACAAGCAACTGATTACGCAGATGTCCCAATGGGCTATCCGGGAGGAAATCTGCACCACCAACTTTGCCAAATTCGTCCGGCTCCCGGAAAACGTCAAAAAGGAAAAAGACATCTTTACAGATCAAGAAATCGCAAAACTGGAAGCTGATAACAGCGAAACGGCGAAAATCGTTCTCATGCTGATTTATACAGGTATGCGTATTGGAGAATTGTTCTCACTTCCTCTTGCGGACTACCACGGCACCTATGTCGTAGGCGGAGAAAAAACAGAGGCGGGGAGAAACCGCATCATCCCCATTCGGCCCGAGGGGCGTAGATGCTTTGCGTACTTCGCTCAGCAGGCAGACGGACCGCTGCTCCTGTCTGGATATACCGGACAGCACCGCCCGGAAAACTACCGAAAACGGGATTACTACCCTCTGTTGAAAAAACTGGGCATTCCGCAGAAAAACCCACATTGCACTCGGCACACTTACGCCAGCTGGGCAAGAAAACAGGGCATGGCTCCGGAGACCTTGCAAAAAATCCTGGGCCATGCGGATTACAGCACCACAGCAAATATCTATGTACATACAGACGCAGATGAATTGATACAGGCAGTCGAAAATTGTTAGAAATTTGTTAGTAACCGAAAAAAGTTTTTAAAAATTTTCCTCGATTTAAGTTTCGATTTTCCTTGAAATTGCTTGGTTTAACCTCTATACACCGTTTTGGAAAAGCATAGTATTATATTTCACACGCAGGAGGTCACTGGTTCGAGTCCAGTAGTCTCCACCAAAGAAAGCCCTAGAGCCGCAAAGGTTTTAGGGTTTCTTTTTGTCCACAAGATTTTGGGTTTGTTAGTAACATGTAAGTAACATCGCAATCCTCTAATCTTTCGAATTACTCCATTATATATTCTCAGATTAGCAACTTGTAGCGTGTCCATCAAGTCACCCATAATGCCCCATACCTGCTCCTCGCTTTTTTGAAAGTATAATTTTTGCATATAGTTGACTTGCATATATAAAATCCCCGCTCTCAATTGAGAGCGGGGTCATTTTAATGCTTGACGATATGGTCATAGTAGAGTTTGAGTTTGTCGGGGTTGGCGTCCTCGTCATCCAGAAATGCCCTGGTGATCGAAACATAGAAGTCCAGGGTATTCGCTGATGTTTTTTGGATGGCCTTGCAGTAGTCAGAATAGATCATATTTATTGCAGCCCAAAATTGCGCCGGGTCTCCGGGTATGTTTCTTTGGGCCATGATCTGTTTAACCTGCTCCAGAGTCCAGTGCGGCCCTTTTGTTCCGTCGGCGTTTACCATACGAGATGTCCAGTCCTCTGCGTCAGCTAGAGTGAACGATTTATTAGATTGCAAATTGCTAGTTCTTGGGCGCTGGCCCTCCCACTGGCAAATCGCCTGATAGGCTCCGTTATATGTTGCCAGTCTGTCAGCCATACGGTCAGATGGTTCCTCGCCCATACACTCGGCAATTTTTAGCAGTAGCCAACCACGAGCTTCAGTTTCGCCCATAGGGCCACCCCCTTACTCCATCTCCATCTCGTTCATCAGACGCCGGATGGCGTCACGCTCACGTTCAGTTGAGGCATTATCCATCATCGTCTGTAGCTTATCCATCATGTCAGGAGATGCGTGTCGAGAATATCTTCCATCCCGGCTATAACGTCCCATGGAATCCCGCTTCCGGCCACGGTAGCTGGAGCCGCGGGCATAAGTACCGCGCATATCGGCCTCCCAGTTCCCGGCCCGGCTGTACCCATCGTCCTCTTCCAGCATCTCGATCTTGTCGATGTTCTTGATGGTGTCGGTCAGCTTGTGGGCGGCCTCCAGGTCCCCGGCAGACATCTCCGGCTTGCGGGCGATCTCCTCCAACTCTTCGCAGAGCTTTTCTTTCAGTTCATGCATATACATTCTTGACTCTCCTTTCAAGCCACACGCTCAACAATAAAATTACTGTTGGCAACGAGGATAGGCTGGGTGCTGGTATTTCGGGCGGCTACGGTAACACAGCAGCCACGAGGGACATCAACCACAGCGGAAACATAAATATTGAAGAAATCCTCTGCGGCAACCGGGGTGGCGGTAGCGGTGGAAGCGTTCAGCGCCTCACCATTGATGGAGATCGCTGCCGTGATGGCCTCCACGGTCCCACCGGTGGGGATAGCAATATTCGCTCCAAAGGAGACTTTGAATTTTGCCCGGCACTGGTTCGTTAGCCCGCGAAGAGTCACAAGTCCAGCGCCTTCCCGATGCACAATGCAGGGCTTGCCCGTGTTGGCCTCCTCAGTAAAAGGCACGTTCTGACCAGCGGCAACGGTTACGATTGCGCTGTTGCTGTATTCAGCCATAAACTTCATTCCTTTCAAAAAGATAGCGGCGAGGCTGTTGCCCCGCCGCATGGTTCAAAATCGGCACGGGGCCGAACATGTAAGCCTTTCTTACAAGTTGGTGTATTGGGTTTTAGCAGCCGCAGCCGCAGGGATTGCAGCCACATCCGGCATAAGGATTGGGCACCTGATAGGCCGGGACCGGCATGGGATTGATGCGGCGGATCAGCTCGGCAGTCTGCGCCTCCTGATTGGCGGTGAAGAAAGCGTTCTGAGCCGCCTGGGAAGCCTGGAACTTCAGGCTCTGGTTTTCAGCCGTCAGAGTAGCAATCTTGTCCTGGGTCAGGAAGTCCAGGATTGCGCGGCTGTTGGCGTTGGCGTTGTCGATGATATCCCGGGTGCTGGTCTGGATGGTGTTGCGGGTATCGCAAGCCTGGGTAGCCATGTCGTACCGGACGCCGTCAATGCTTCGCTGAGTATCGCAGCAGCACTGCGCCAGCTGGGCGCCGATGGCATTAAAGCCCGCCTGCGTCTGATAGCCCAGGTTACACACAGCGGTGTCAACGCCGTGGAAGCCATTGTTGATGGCGTTGGTCAGGGTATAGGTGCTGTCACAGATTCCATTCTGGATGGAGTTGATGCCGCTCTGGAGGTTGTTCAGGGCGAAGCCCTCGTTGATATCAGAGCGTGTGGCATACCCCTGGAAACCAGGGCCGTTCGCCCCACCGAAACTACCGCCGAAACCATTACCCCAGCCGCCACCAAAAGCACCCCAAATGAGGAACAAAATAATCCAGGCAGACCAGTCTCCACCCCACATGGAGCCATTGCTACCATAACCGCCAGCAGAATACGCAGGAGCTACCGGCATAGTCAGAGTTGCATCATTACTAAGAGACATATAACTTTCTCCTTTGTGAAAATATTTATAAATGCGGCCGCATCTATATACTTTTTGCTGATTTTTTGATATAATTGTTATGCGTGGATAGGGTCGCTCCCGATAAGCCGTTACCCTGACGGTTTCCACGCAATCTAAAATTCAGGGAGCATGAAAGGGTAAGTGCTATGAACGAAATTTGGAAAGATATTGCCGGTTATGAAGGGCTATATCAAGTAAGCAACATGGGACGGGTCAAAAGTTTACAGTCCACCAAAATGCACGATAGAGTAAAAATTTTATCTCCGGTTTGTGCCGACGGAAGGTATTTACGTGTTAGTTTATATAAAGATAAGAAATCTAAATATTTTCAGGTCCACAGGCTGGTTGCATCTGCCTTTTTAGAAAACCCGAAGGATAAGACACAGGTAAACCATATCAATGGAGATAAAACTAATAACTGTGTTGATAATTTGGAGTGGTGCACTCCATCAGAAAACAATCAACACGCATATAAAATCGGGATAAATAAAGGGTCTAAACCGTGGCTTGGAAAATCCGGGTTTCAAAATGCGTCCTCTATTTCTGTTCAACAAATAGACTTATTGACCGGGAAAGTCCTTGCAACGTATGGGAGTATAGAAGAAGCTGCACGAGAAACTGGGTGCTTAGCAACCAAAATCGGAAAATGTTGTAAAGGGTTGTTTTCTCAAACACACGGATATGCTTGGAGATATGCAGGGGTTTAATGCCCCTGCTTTTTATTTCCCAAACATTCCCCGCATCCCTTCAAACACACCTGACATCTGCTGGGCCTGCTTTTGGACCTGGTTGAGCTGGTCCTGAGTAATGCGGCCAGAGGATACCATCTCTTGTATCATGGCGTTGGGGTCCTTGCCGCGCATCTGCTGCATGAACTGCTGAAACTGCTGCATCAGGTTGGGCTGACGATTGCCTCCCATCGCGTTGAAAAAGGGATTCATTCTGCATCCTCCTTTGTATCCGACTTTTTAGTAGTCTGTTTCTTTGTTGCCAGAGCCTCTACACGGGCTGCCAAAGCGTCTAGGTCCTGCTTAGTGGCGTACTCCACGGGAGTCGCCTGCGGAGCCGAAAAGTCTTCTCTGCGCCTCTTATAATCATAGGCAACTATAGGAAACGGCTTGCCTTGTGCATCTGCCCGTTTCTCGTAGAAAACTGGGGCTGTGCTGTCCCAAAGGCGCACAAAACCGTTAGCCGCTACCAAATACGCCGTTGCCGCATTCTCTCCTTGCACCCAAATGCGGTCATCCACCGAAGAAGGCATAGGATTTCCCGCCTGCTGGGGCTGTGCCTGCGGCATCTGCGGCTGCATGGGCTGAAACTGAGACCCGCGAAGCTGGGCCAGCTGATCCGGCATGGGCGGCTGATAGTACATGGGCTGATAGCCCGGCATATATTGATACGGCATACTCAATCCTCCATCCAGTAATACAGCACGGTCTTTCCGCCGCTGTTCCAAGTGTCTATGATGCGCCCGTCAAAAACACAGACAATGTGAGTGTCCAGAGCCAACAGATAGATGCCATAGGGATGCTCATGGGCGAACTCCTGTACAGTCATATCGTCGTACTCTGGTAGATAGCGCCGCCAGCCTTTACGACGAAGATATTTGCCCCAAACCGGATTGCCTGACGGCATATCTGCGGCAAGGTAGCCCTCCCAGCATAGCCCCCAATAGGTGGTGTCCCAATCCTGATCTAGGGCAACGGAAATTGCCCTGACGGTGCAATCGCCTACGTTCTTTCCGTCTCTATTGGCGTTGTAATATTCAAACGTACTGTTTCCTGTCATCGTACAAAAGCTCGTTCTGCCGGATAAACCGTTCCAATCCGGAGAAGTCTCCCTCCGCCGCATACTTCTCGCAGGTGTCTCTTGCTGTGGACTCCGTGAAGCCGCAGGCCACCAGCCGGGCCACCAGTTCTGAACCATTCAGGATCAACTTAAAACACGTCCTTATGTAAGAAATCAGGAGGCCGCAAGGAGGGCGGCGACGTGTACCAGCCCTTGTTCCTTACGTCCTCCATGCTTAAATTTTCTCACAAAAAATCCCCGGCTGGGGGTGATCCCAGTCGGGGTTATGTAAGACTTATGCTTGATTTATGCTGAGTTTGGATAGAGCTGCTTTGCTACATCGGCAACTCGTTGAAAGATGTACTTTTCATGAGTGCTAACAGCGCCGCGATACCAGCCGAGGTCGGTGGCAACTTCGATTTGGTCTACCTTATCAATGATACGGCGCTTCGCTATAAATTCGTCATCCTCGTGTAAGGCAGCTTCATAGATGGCTCTCTCAAGCTGAGAGCGCAAGAGCTTATCCAGCGGATCAGGCAGTTTCACTCTTGCGCTCACAGTCTCACGTCCTTCCTCTTATTTCATCAGCTTCCAAAACCGATACAGCATCGTACACATCTGCTGACGGGTGACGGACTGAGAGAGCATCAGGTCCCCCTCGCTGTTGCCCGTCAGGATGCCGTTTGCAATGGCCCATTCCACGCCCTCCTTGTGGGCGGGAGACGGTGTATTGTCCATAGTGACCTCCAGTCTCTTCTTGAACTCTGCCCACTTCTGGGCGTTCACCAAGTACGACGGGCAGTGCTTCCCAGTCACATCAAAGTGACGGTACACGTTCTCAATGGGGATGCCGTACTTTTCCATCAGTGTCCGGCCCAGGGCGGCAGCGTTTACAAGCGTGGCCTCGCTGGCCTGATAGACACCATTCCGGATGGTATCACACATCTCAATGCTGATGGAGTTGGTGTTAGTAATGATGCCGTACATGGTGCCGCCGCCAGTCTTGTCGGCGTTGGCGTACTTGCTGCCGCCGACGGACCATGCCACTTTTAGATCAGGCACAGACCGCCAGACTGTAGTATCATCGACAAAGTAGTGGGCGCTGGCCTTGACGATGTTGTTCTGAAAATACTTTGCGTTGTTTGCCGCCCTGTCCCCGTCATTTCCGGTGTAGTGGTACACTAGATACCGGATTTGGCTGGCGTTCCGGGAACCGCCATAGTTCCCGGAGTTCGCCAGCTGCTCCTTTATCGTGTAGCTCATTTACTGTCACTTCCCAGCTGCTTGATTACCTGGTTGGCTCCGGTAGCAGCCAGGCCGCTCACAATGCCCACAGCCGCCGCAGTGATGTAGTCCGTGGCCGGGAAGTCCGGCATAAGGAACATACCTACCACACCCAGCACAGCACCGCAGACACCGCAAATGATAGGGATGAACTTGCTGTCCAGAGAGGACGCTTTCACGCCCTGCCCAATCAGCAGGCAGATGACGGTGATAGCCGCCACTCCGGTGATGCCAAGAGAGGAAATGTCCATATCAGACCTCCCGATTACACTCGGATGGCCTTGATGGCATAACCGTCTGCATCATAGGTCACATCAAACTTTCCGCGCTTGGTATTCTGGCGAACCACTTGTCCGGCAAGCGCCTGATTTCGGCCCATGTCTACCTTGTCCGGAAGAGGCTCCTTTTCCTCGCCGGGAAGGAATCCCTCCGCCATCTCTGCCTCGGTCCATCCGCCATAGGGGTTCTTTTCGGGGTTCAGGGAGAATCCGGCGCCAGCCTCAACCAGCAGCTTGTTGGCATCCTCCACAGTAATCTTGCCGCTCTTGAAGTCATCGATGATGTTATTGATGGTCTTGTTCATGATTGGTAGCTCCTTTCAAATATCCGGCTTGACCGCCGGTTTCTAATGATGTAAGATGTTATTGCCCGTTGTGCAGACGTGTGCTGTTTTGATAGCGCTCCCTCCGCGTTAAGTCGCAATGGACGGAGACAACGAATACTACGGGCTTGCGGCGCTCCTTCGGGGGCGTCGCTTTTTTACAGCCCAATGCGGGCCAAAATAAACGCAATTACCGCCGCCAGCACCGCCCACACGGACTTGTCCACGATGGCTTCCCAGCGGCGTCCCGGTTTTGCCGTCTGTTCCTCCTGCTTTGCCAGCAGCTTTTCGATGTTTTTATCCATGTTGGAAAGCTGCTCGTCCAGCTTGGCGTCTCGGGCAATCTGCTCCCGCTGCCAGTCATAGAACGAGTTATGGAACTTCTTGGAGTCCTGCTGCCAGTCCTCCAGGGCCTTGATGCGCCCCTCCAGACGGGCTGCTGCTTCCAGGCCAAAGCAGTCATGCCGGGGGTCTCTAACGCACTTCTCGTCAGCCATTGGGCACCTCCCCCAGGTCCTCCCACTTCACGCCCACGCTGCCGGGTTCCCACACATTGCCGTCCTGCCCGGAGCGCCAAACATGGCCCTCATAGGTGCAGCAGTCCCCGGTCATATACGGCGAAGTGGAGACGGCGATAAACGGCAGGGCCTTGTCCGGGTCTGTGGACCATGCAAAGCCCCACTGTGCGGGCAGGTCCTCCGGCTCTTGGGTGTTGTAGATGGCGCTGTCATAGGGTTGGAGGAGACGCACCACTCGGCCCGCTGTGGAACAGCAGACAAAGCCCGCTTCCCGTTCCAGCATGTTCATGGCGCCACAGGCCGCCGTAAAGCTGGGGATGTAGTCCCCGGAGGCATACAGCTCCGTTCCCGTCATCTCCGGGGCCTGGGCCTGGAGGGTCTGTGCCCTCGCAAGCCCGGTATCCCGCATGGTGGTAAGTACAAACTGCTTGTCCGTCATACTTCGTTCACGCCCTCTCTGATTGCTTCTGCAAGCTCCGCATAGGTCACATACTCTGGTTTGGGTTCCGGCTCCGGCTTCCCATCATCCTCCACGGTAATCTGCCCTTGAAACGCCTCCGCCTGAGCGATAGCATAGGCCTCCTCCGTATAGGTCACAGTAACAGGAGAAAGTAGCGTCTCAATGTCCGGCTCCTCGGGAGTACCATAGTTGATCTCTGTTTCCAACTGATATTTGATGATCTTCATGGTGTCCCCCTTAATCCGTGGTTTTGGTGTAGGCGATAACAACCCAGGAATTGCTCGTGCTGAATCCCGCCGCTGTCGTTATGGTGATGTTTGATCCGTCAACCAAAATACCAGTGATACCCGGATTGCTAACCAGATTATCTCCACCGTTGTTTAATCCGTACAGTGCGGATAACCGTAGCCCAATGTTTTGTACTCCATGCGCCACAGACTTGGATGTTCCCGCAGAGAGGGCTCCGGTGTTTATGGCTTTCTTGTAGACTGGCTTGCTGTTATACCGCTCAGTGGTGCGGTACTCGACACCGATTTTCATGGGCGGATTCTCCCATTCAAACGGCATCCACACTGCTGGACTCGACGACGATGGATAGCGTAGCTTGAACATCCGCCATCCGCATAGATCCGTGTCTGCACTGCCGATATTGGATAGGACCGCGTAATTCGCATCGCTCTTGTATAAGAGCGATACCGTAGTACCCGCTTTGCCGTACACCGCAGGCGGATAGGCCCGTACCAGTTTTGCCGTCTTGTCCGGCATCTCGTCCAGTACGGCGTCTACCTTGGCGCAGTATGTCTCATAGGATTCCTCCGCGCTGGTGGTCGCAATTTCCTGTATCGCATCCCCGAAGCCATATCCAGCGGGTGCCTTATTGGACAAAGCCGCCGCAACGGTCTCCGCTTTCGGCTCTCCGCTCACCGGAATCTGTGTGGCGTTGTAGTCCCCAGACTGGGGCATCACCGCACCGGTCCGGCCGTTGAAGGAGGTCACGCCACCAGCCAATCCTTCAGACACTTTTTTGACAGCCGCATCAATTTCTTCTCCACTGTAAGCACTGGTGTAATACTCGGTAGGCGGGGTCGTGATTGCTGCCATCTGCTGTTCGAGTTTAGCAATTTTTGCAGTAAGTTCTTCAATTGTTGCCATTTGTACCTCCTCAAGTGATAAATCTTCGGCCATACTTGTCCAAAAACCACTTCGCGCCCGAAGTCACCAGCGGCCCGCGTTCCTGTGGAACGCGTCGGCTGATGTACAGGATGATACAGCCATCTCCTCCTGGACCACCAGTACCGCCATTTCCACCGATTCCTCCGGTTCCAGCGGTGATTGATACCGTGTAATCCGAGGAATCTGTGGAGCCGACGGCAAGCCCTCCTGAGCTGGCACCGCCGCCGCCATAACCGCCGCGGCCGCCTTTACCATACTGGGCAGGCTTTTTGGGCGTCAAGGTTGGTGTCGCTCCATCCAGGCCAGATGCAGCAGTAGCCTTAATTGATGACGAGCGTACAGACACTGATGCATCGGGCCCGGGGCCGTTACCATTTTTACCAGCAGCTGCACCTGCACCTAAACCTCGACTATACCAAATGTAAGCGCCGTCATTCTCTCGTGTCTTCATAGCGACACGTTCTGGATCATCTGTATCGGATTCTGTCAAGCCTCCGTTCCAAGTGTTGCCGTCCTCGTCGGTAACGTTTTCAGCGGGGTCAAAGAGCTGGGCAGTATCACTGTTGATGGTTGTGACTTTGGCCGCCTTCCCCGCGCCCTTGCCTCCGGGGATTCCCTGGTCACCGATTCCTCCGTATTTTTCCCCGGTGAGGGGATCTGTGTATCCAGCCTCCGGGGCTTGTGCTCCAGCTGTGGTTGCAGCGCCGAGTTCTGTATCGCTGCCGGCAGAGCCATCCGGATCATCCGGGTCATAGGCAGCACCCAGGCCACCTACGCCGCAGCTGTATACAATAGAGTCTATCCCGGAGATATCCAGGGTTCCTTCAAGGATTCTGGCACCCGCGCCCGGAACACCGCCGTCTCCGCCCGCACCGCCGTTCGCAAGTCCGCAGCCGCGTAACTGGTTCTCAAATGGTGGAGGATTGGTCCAGGATACGGACGGTGATGTACCGACATCCCCGCCTTTTTGCCCGCAATGGCCGCCCTGGGCCCCGCTGATCAAAACATAGCGGATCAAAGTTGTTTCAGTAGGAATTTGATAAGTCCCTGATCCGGTGAGTACGATGCGTTCATCAAATGTTTTGAAATCATCAACTTGCGAGGGAATAAATCCAATTCGCATTTCGGCATTCGCTTTCAGTGTTGAGGACATGTTTACATCCATCGACTCAATACAAGCAGAAACGATTTCGTGATCGTATGGGTCCATGACCTTTACAACTTGTCCGGGCTTTTCCTTTTCGGTCAGAAACGAAGCTTGAAGCGTTTTATTGCAAGCATAGAAGCTCGCTAGCCGTTCAGCAACCGCAACTGAATTCACTAAAGAAACAAGTGTGGCATTCTCTTTGCCTTTTTCATTTTCAGGTACATTTTCATTGATTATCTTTGCAATTTTTCTCTTGTTGTGGATATATTTCAGCCCCGTAAGCGTCCCTGTACCAGCAGAGATTTTTGCGTAGTTTGCTCCGCTTTCCAAAACGGAAAGTCCGGAAGCGGACAGGGTGTGCATCGGTTCATTGAAAATGATTAGATCGCCGTTCTGAGCTGTTCCATTAAACAACTCCTGGCTTTCTTGTCCTTCCGCAAACTGATGTTCAATAACAGAGATCGCGCTAATTTTTTGATTATCTGTAACTGAGCCAGGCATGTCCGTCTTTTTCGTATCTATTGTCGATATGGTTCCATCCCAAAACGTCTCCACTCGCAAAACACCATTCAAATCGGTAGTAAGACAAGCGCCAATAGCAAACAGGACTTGATTGAGATTGTCTCGTGCGGAGCTGTTCGGTGGGCTACAATAGGGGAGCCATCCATACACCTTAACATTCTTTAGATTGCTTTTTACAATAACGGGGATTTCACCGCAAATATTCTTTATGATTGATTCTGCGGTCTGTCCGGTGTAAATTCCGCCGGGATGGAGCATAGTGTCTAGCTTGGATACCGCTGATATCGCATACAGATGATAGGAACTAGGCCCAGTTCGTTTGATACTATCTACATAGAGGGTTTGTCTTTGCTGATCTCCATGGTAGTAAACCACCTTTTCCCCAATGGTAGCCAAGATTGTGGAACTATCCAGTTGACTATTAAAGTCACAATCAAGCGTGTCCATTTCCAGGACATCGTTTAAAAGAGAAGTAGCTAAATTGACGTTTCCGGACGTCAGATTAGAAATCCCCGTTATTTCTATATCACCAACGAGAATTCGATTAACTGCCATTTCTTTACCTTTCAATCAGAGGGAATGTGATTCCACCCCATAACTCTTTCCCATTTCTGGTCTTGATTAGAAATTGGGCGGGGATGTTGTTTGAATACATTTGCTTTGTTACATCTCCGCCCTCCATAGGGTCTGTGTATGTAACTGTGACATACTCGGGCAGAATAGAGGAGAGAACGAGGCTTGCTTCTTCTAGCGTCAATGGGCGGCAAGTAATATCCAATCGATATTTTATGGCTATCCGATCTCTCGTAAGAAACGCATCATCGATTGAGCGTGTGGCATTTGGGCCGTCTACATCAGCCCTTTGCCACTGTATGCCGCCGAACGCAATATAAGGCGTCAAATCCGTTCCGTTTACAGTCAATGTCACGTTTTATCCTGCCTTTCATGTAATGGGAGCGCCCTTTTCTCGCTGCGTCTGTTGGTTGTATTTGTACAGGCTCCTCGACACCTGACGGCCATCCAGAGAAACTGTTGTATCTTTATCGTTGACTGCCTTAGTAATCATTGCACCGATTGCCATAACCGCATTGATGACTCCGGTATTAGCAGAAGCGATACCGTCAACGATTTGGTCATTGTTCGCCACCACTGCTCGGTTGCCCATTTGACCAACTAGCTCAGGCCCATCCTCACGGGCAATGAACATTTGCCCATGCTCGGGGAAGCCGCCGGACGCGTATGCAGTGATATCCTGAACAGAATAGCTGTTGGCCGAACGGGAGGAAGAATTTTCCGAACTATACGATGCGCCATTCCCGAGATTTTTGATGGCATCTTGCAGCAGGCCAGAACTGGTGAAGCCCTTATACATGTTATCTGCCATTTGCTTTCCTAGATTTTCAAACTGGCTCATATCAATAGATTGGCTAAAATGATTGATTTCCGTTTTCAAATCTTCCATTCCATCAATACCAGCATCTCCAACTCCAGATTCTTCTTGCTTTAACCCAATAATAGAATCTGTAAGACCTTGAGTTTCACTTTGAAGATCACTGTATAGCTGAACCGATTGCATGTATGTTTCCTGTGCGGCTTTTGCCGCTTCGGTTTCTTTCTCTCTTGCAGCGACAAGTTCTCTGGCTTTCCCCCAACTGAAAATGTCTGTTTCGTTGAGTTCTTTTTGTGTGTTATTTAATGCTTCTGCGGCCGCATCATAATCCTTTGCCGCCTGTTGCATATCACGCATTGCCTGATATTGCTCTTTATAACTCTCAACAAGCATTTCTCGCAGGGCTTCCATTTTGGCCTCTCGCTCCAAAGAATCAATCAGCTCGTCAACGGCGGCTTT
>OLQH01000537.1_pt1 | contig 40390 bp, 30 predicted proteins | sample 1672671 | NCBI WGS metagenome assembly OLQH01 (sample SAMEA3136712, study PRJEB25190) | human gut metagenome
CATGGCGGCTGAACTCCGCCCGTACGGGCGTCGGACAACGCCGCCAGGGCGTGCGTAAAATGCCCCGCATGCAAAAGACAGGAAACAGCGCGATTTTTTCAGAGGCATGTTTGGAAAGGAACGCAGCCGTTTCCGCTCCCTTCTGCCCTGCCATCCCTCCTATGCGCCTCCCAGGCGAGCCGAACGGGTACAGGCGGCCGCAGCGAATCGGGAAGCCGCAGGGGGATTTCAGGGAAAACAGGTATGATAAAGGTTTTTTTAATCGTTGTGCAGCTGCGCTCCGTTGGTTTCAATCACTTTCTGATACCAATAGAAGCTCTTCTTGCGATAACGCTCCATGCTTCCGGAACCGTCCTCGTTGCGATCCACATAGATGAATCCATACCGCTTGGCAAGCTGCGCCGTGGAGGCGCTGACCAGGTCGATGCAGCCCCAGGCCGCATATCCCATCACATCCACGCCCTCTTCCAGCGCCTTTTCCACTTCCAGCAGATGATCCCGCAGATAGGCGATCCGGTAATCATCTTCCACCGTCTTGCCTCCCGCCCCATCAGAAATGAGCACATCCGAGGCGCCAAGGCCGTTCTCCGCAATGAAGAGCGGTTTCTGATAACGGTCATAGAAATAGTTCAGGGTGTACCTGAGGCCCATCGGGTCGATCTGCCAGCCCCATTCGCTCTCTTCCAGATACGGGTTCTTTACGCCGCTGGTCAGGTTTCCCGCCCCCTTGGCATATGCGGAGCAATCCGCCGCCGTGCATTTGCTCATATAGTAACTGAAGGAAATATAATCCACCGTATTGGTGAGAATCTCCTCGTCTCCGGGTTCCATTTTTACATGGATTCCCTTCTGCTCCCATTTCCTGCGAATATAGGAAGGGTAATACCCTCGCGCCTGAACATCGGAAAAGAACATCACGTTCCTGTCCGCTTCCATCATGGCGATCATATCCTCTGGCTTTGGCGTCATGGGATAACTCAATGCGCCCAGCACCATACAGCCCATTTTGGCTCCGGGAATGATCTCGTGCAGAAGCTTTGTGGCCAGAGCGCTGGCCACGAACTCATGATGGGCCGCCTGATATCTGTCCTGCTCTGACAGCTGCTCTTTCGGCGTCCAGATTCCAGCCCCCATCAGGGGAAAATGCCAGAGGGAATTGATCTCATTAAAGGTCATCCAATATTTTACCTTGGTTTTATAACGCTCAAACACCACGCGGCAGTAGCGTTCAAAGAAGCCGATCATGCGCCGCTCCAGCCAGCCGTCATACTCCTTCGCCAGATGGAGAGGCGTCTCATAATGGGAAAGCGTCACCATGGGTTCAATGCCATACGCCAAACAGGTATCAAAAACCCTGTCATAAAAGGCCAGCCCCTTTTCGTTGGGTTCTTCCTCATCGCCCTGAGGAAAGATGCGGCTCCAGGCAATGGACAACCGCAGCACTTTGAATCCCATCTGAGCAAACAGGCGGATATCTTCTTCATATCTGTGATAGAAATCGATTCCCACAAGCTTCAGGTTCTCCGGGACCGGTTCTTCCGATACCGGTCCCATCACTCCCTTCGGCATCACATCCTGAATGGACAGTCCCTTGCCGTCCTCCAGATATGCGCCTTCACATTGATTTGCCGCAATAGCTCCGCCCCACAGAAATTCCTTGGGAAAACTCATCGTTCTTTACTCCTTATGGGTTAATACCGTAATCAGGCTCGCGCCGGCTTTTCCGCTCTTCTTGGCCACTACATCCATGTAGTCTGCCGTATTGCTGATCAGCACGGGCGTGGTCACATCATACCCAGCATTCCGGATGCCTTCCGGATCGAAGGTGATCATCAGATCTCCCTTCTTCACCTCATCACCCTGTTTTACATGTACAGTAAAATATTTTCCTTTCAATTCCACGGTATCCAGACCGATATGGATCAGGATCTCAACGCCGTCCTTCGTGGTCATTCCCAGGGCGTGCCCCGTATCAAACACAGACATTACTGTGCCGTCCGCAGGCGCATGCACCTCTCCTTTTTCCGGCACTACAGCCGCTCCTTTTCCCACGATTTCATTGGAAAACACATCATCTTTTACCTCGGAGAGCGGGATTACCGTTCCTTCCAGAGGAGAATCGATCACGATATTGGAAACAGTTCCCACAGCGTCCTTTTTCTCAAGGCTTTCCTGCGCAGCGCTGTTTTCATTTTCACCTGCATCGTTCGTTGCCTCCGCTTCATCCTCTTTCGGATCTTCAAAGCCAAGAAGCAGGGTAGCAATGGCCGTTACCACCATGGAGATCAGGATCGTGATGACCGCGTTGATCAAATTGCCAAAACCGTCTCCACCGATATATACCGGCAGGGCGAAAATGCCTGCGGTGGTGGAGGAGAACGTATGAATTCCTGTAATGCCCGCGTACAGTCCGGCAACGCCGCCGCCGATCATAACGGCGTACAGGGGTCTCTTCAGCCGCAGCGTCACACCGTAGAGCGCGGGCTCCGTGATTCCCATCAGGCCAGTGATGCCTGAGGAAACACCCAGCTGCTTCAGTTCTTTATTCTTGGAACGCAGGCCCACAACCAGAGCCGCCGTACCCTGTGCAATATTGGAAGCCAGCATGCCGGGGCCGAGGATGGTGCCATAACCCAGCGTAGCATACTGAATCGTCTGAATCGGAGCAAAGCAGTAATGCATGCCCGTCATGACGAAGAACGGGCAGAACGCGCCCATCAGGAACGGAATCACCCACCCCGCATACTCATTCAGCCAGTTGAAGCCTACCGCGATGACCTGGCCCACCAGATTGCCCAGAGGTCCTGCGATGACGATGGCGATAATGCCTGTCACAATGATGGTAACCATCGGCGCCAGGAAAATCTTGACCGCTTTGGGGGAATATTTATTGGCAATCTTTTCAATGTAGGACTGCACCCATACGATCAGCAGAATCGGAACCACACTTCCGCTGTAAGATACCATGGTCACCGGCAGGAAGCCGAACAGCCTCACTGGATCTCCGGTATTCAGCGCGGTAAAGCTGGGATGCAGAAGCACGCCCGCCAGAACTGCCGCAATATAAGGGCTGCAGTTGAAACGCTTTGCCGCGGATACAGCCAGAATAAACGGCAGGAAATAAAACAGCGCATCACCGAAGGCGTTGAAAATCTGATAGGTCTGGGATGCGGAATCCACCAGCTTCAGGGCCACCAGAAGCGCCAGCAGCGCTTTGATCATACCTGAGCCAGCCAGGGCCGGAATAACCGGCTGGAAGATCGCCGTCAGCGTGCCGAAGAACATCGACACGATTCCCGTCTTTTCCGTATTCTCCGTCGGCGCCTTACCGCCGAACTTGCCCATTTTCTTAATTTCCTCACAGACATTTCCCACATCCGTGCCGATCACGACCTGGAACTGTCCGTTCTTGGTCACAACGCCCTGAACGCCTTTCACCTTCTTAATGGCATCCACATCCGCCAACTTCGGATCATTTAAGCTGAAACGAAGGCGGGTCATGCAGTTGGTGACCTCTGCCACATTTTTCTCTCCGCCGACCAGCTTTAAGATCTCGGCGGCCATACTCTTATAATCCATTTGTTACCTCCTTGCAGGTTTCCTGCTCTTAAAAAATGTGCGGCTTAGCGCACATTCGCGCCGAGCACGGTTGCCGTCAGGCAATGCCGTCCCCTGTTTCCTCTATATTTGGAAGGAAAATTCCAGCTCCTGCAGTAAGCCTTCCTCTTCCATATTCCCTCTTCCGGATCCTTCCCATCCGTCCTTCTTCCGGCACGTCTTATTCTTCCTCATCTGAAGCTGCCGTGATCCTGCGTATATATACGGCAAGATAGATCAGTTCCTCTTCCGGAACCGCAATCTGGTGTTCATTCCAGATCAGCTTTGCGATCTTCTCCGCACAGGCATAACTCTCCGCATACTGTGTCTTAATCAGATTCTGGAGCTCCCTGTCGTCCCCATCCAGCATCTTATCCTGAAACAGGCGCTGCGCAAAAAATTTCAGATGCGTCACAAACCGGACAAAATGCACGGACTCCTCATCAAAATTCATATGGTACTGATAACGGACGACGCTGATAATTTTATGCACCAGCTCCGTCATCCGCACCGCGTCATTGGCATCCTCATAGTCATATTCCGCATTCACTATATGCATGGCTATGGAACCGGCCTCATCCTCCGGCAGCCGTTCCCCGGTCATCTCCGCAATCAGATCCAGACCAAAGCGGGCCGCCTCATATTCCTTCGGATAGAAGCTCCGTATCTCCCACAAGAGAACATTTTTAAAGGCCAGTCCCTGCTTCATTCTGGATACGGCAAAAGAAATATGGTCGATCAGGTTCAGATAAATTGTTTCGTTCAGTTCTTTTCCCAAGACCTGCTCCGAGCGCTTAACGATTCTGTCAACGATCTCCATGTAAACTTCCGGTGTCTGTGCCAGCAGCGCGTAAAGCTTGCCCGTGATATTCTTGGATTTCAGGAAAAATTCCTTCTCCACCTTTGCAGCATCCACCACATCCCCAGGCTTCGCGCCAAAACCGATTCCCTTTCCCATCAGGATCCGCTCCTGATTGCGCTCGTTCCTCGCACTCACCACATTGTTGTTAATTGCGTTCTTCACTACCCAACGCGCCATTCTCCGTCCCTCTTTACAGATACCGCTTTCCCACGGCTGGGGTGCAAATCCAGCACCTTTCTGCAACAAAAAAAGACCCCCATCACGCAGCCACGAATAAAGATACTTCTTCTGTATCCGCGTGATATCAGGTCTTGCCTGCCATACAGTAACAAACCTGAAGGAGTCATTCATTCTCTTCGATTGCCACTCTAACATATTCACGAGATTGTGTCAAGCCAATCATTATATTTTGTATGTTTTAAATAAATACGGCACGCTCATTTTATGCTTTTTCACCAATTTTTTTCTTCGATTTGTCCCTTCAGGAGAATCTTTCCTGTAAATACGTCCTTACAGCATCGCTTCTCCCTCTCCGCGCTTCAGCCCCGGAGCAGCCACTCCGTGATCCCTCTCTCCAGAGCACCCGCATTCCGGGAATATATATTGACATAGTCCCATCCTGTACTCCGTTCCCGGAACGCAGGATACAGGAACCCGAATTCCGGTTCGCCCGGCTCATACTCTCCGGTATACGGGCCAACCGCGCAGATCAGATATTCATATACTTCTTCCGAGCCTTCCAGCCATTCCCCATCCGTTCCCTTCTGCGGAACATCATACGTTCCATGAAAGAAAAAGCCAAAAAAGGGCTTTCCATATCTGTATTGCTCTCCAAGCAGTTCATAGAAAATATCCAGCAGCGCATCATTCTTCATAGAGGATTCCTTTATCCCATCCAGCAGCTGCCAGATACCTCCCGCCCTGCGGGCGGACGCCTCAATCCTGTATTCTTTCAGCTGTTCGTTCGTCCTGGAGAAAAGGATCTCCTTTGCCAGCTTCAGGTTCTTGGAGCGCTCCGCCTGGCTAAGATGCAGGATATTCTTGTTGAACGTTCCTTCCACATACCCTTCTTCATCAAAATAAGCCCCCGCAATCCGATCCAGGCTGGAGCGTGAAAGGGTAAACCTCCTTGTCAGTTCCAGCATATCTTCCCGATGAATCATATCCTCTTTACACCCCGCAGGCGTGCTCCTTTCTCTTTTTATCACATGTTTCATCATTCCAAAAGGGCCGGCCACCTGTGCCAGCCCCGCACGCACTCTGTTCTGTTGCTGCACAACAGCTCAGAACTGAATGATATTCACAGAATGAGGATGAAGCGTTACCTTCAGCACGCCTTCGCAGGCGTTCAGCGCTTCCTTTTCGATCTGTACTTCTGTCCTGTCAACATCATTATAAGCGTTCTCACTCGCTCCGTCGAGCCTGTAGATCACCGGATCCTTGACGCTTCCGTCCAGGCCAATCACCAGTTCCTGGCTGTTTACAGGATCTTTATTCACGGCTGCGACAGCGATCCCTTCCCGATCCGACCATTTGGTGGCCAGCAGATCCAGGGTATCCACTTCCCGCGTGCCCCCTGCCTTATGCCGCACTCTCATCACAGGGGAGGCTTCCTCTTTCCACAGATCCACTACCGTATCTCCCAGATAGTTCACATACAGGTCGAACACATGGTAAGTGCTCCGCAGGACAATTCCGTCCTGATAGCTGTAAATGCAGCCTCTGGTATTGAGCACCGGCGCAAAGTTCGCCATTCCCACGATATCACAGTTGCGGTTCATCGCATTCAGGAAGCAGGCGGAGAATACCGCGTCCGCCATGGTATAGGTGGAGTTATCATCGTTCTTATCCCTGGGCAGGACATAATCTTTCTTCTCCAGCCCCTGCTTGATCGTATGTACGTTCGGATGGTGCCAGCTTCTCAAGTTCCACTCGTCAAAAGCGATGCGGATGCTTCCATCCAGCTTCAGCGCCTTGAGCATGCCCCGTACCTCATCCACCGCATGGTCGATGTGATCCGTGAAAGCCATACACTCCTCATAGGTTGCCGGCTTATGCTCCTCCGGCATCATATCCCAATATTCATGTACGGATATCCAGTCCAGATAGGGGCCGCAGTTCTTCAAAAGATTGATGTTCCAGTCAATATCCGCCAGAGCCGCAGCTGAGAGTTCCGCATCCGGAGACACATGCTTGATCATCTTGGCTGATTCCCTCACCAGACGCCCCCACTCATCAGAGGATTTAGCCCCGATCTCCCAATGGCCATAGTTCTCGTTGCCGATGCTCCAGTATTTCACCTTGTAAGGTTCCGGATGCCCGTTGTGAATGCGCCATTTGGCATACTGCCCCTCATTTTCCAGGTTGCAGTATTCCACCCAGTCACTCATCTCCTCCGGCGTTCCCGTTCCCGCATTGGTGCAGATATAGGGCGCGCAGCCAATCTTCCTGCACAGCCGGATATACTCATCCGTCCCAAAGGTATTGGGATCCTCCACCCTCCAGGCCTTGTCAAAGAGCGGCTTTCTGTTCTCCCCCACCGCATCTTTCCAGTGATAGGAGGACACAAAGCAGCCGCCGGGCCACCGAAGCACCGGAACTTTGATCTTCTTCATCGCTTCTATGATATCCGTCCGGAATCCGTCCTCATCCGACAACGCATTGCCCGGATCATAGATTCCGCCATAGATCTGTCTGTGAAAATGTTCGATGAACTGCCCGTAGATCATGGGATCTCTTTTCCCCAGTTCTCTTCTGGGATTGATTTGAACCTTCATTTGCCATACCTCCTTGCTTTTTGGGTCGCTGTCCGGCCTTCCTTTCCATGCCGCCCTTTGGGAAAAAAGGGCGGCATGGAAAGAGAGGAGACAGCAGCGTTTTCTGTCTTTAACTATAGCAAATGGGTTCCTTTATTTATATCATTTTTTTGATATTTTTATAAGAATTTTGCTTTTCATAGGGCGAAGAAAATGCTCTTTGGCCGGATGGGAAGTCCCGCGCGCCCCGGAGAAGACTGCGGCTGCACGTTCCCATCCGGCCAAAGAGCATCTTCCCCGCCCCTTTTTCAGCACGCCTGGCCGTATTTGTTCCGGTACTGTCCGGGCGTCATCCCCGTTTTCTTCCGAAATACAGCGCCAAAATGGCTCTGCGAAGAGAAGTTCAGATAGGCTGCGATTTCCTCCAGAGAATAGGTGGTATACCTGAGCATCCCTTCTGCCTGCTTCACCTTCTCCTGCAGGATATACTGTCTCAGGGTGAGTCCCTCATGACGGACGAAAAGCCGTGACAGATGAGAAACGCTGATTCCCAGCATCCCGCCGATATCCTCTTCCCGAAGGCTGCCGTGCAGATGCTGATAGACATATTCTTTGGCCAGTTCCACATACCGGTTGCTTCTTTCCCTTCCCCTCTGCTCATGCACCCGGCGCGTGAAATCCTGCTCATAACGGCGTACGGATTCCCGGATCTTGGCTTCATCCTCCATGTGTTCCACCGACAGGATGTATGTATCCGCCAGCGTAAAAGCCAGTTCCGGGCTCAATCCTCCCCGGATTGCCGCCCTGGACGCCAGGACGATCATCACGATCCCAAGATTCTTTTCCTGCCGCAGCGGATCATCCCCAACCTTTCCCAGTTCGCCTATCCACAGTTCATCCTGGCATTCGATGAGTTTATCCACATTTCCTTCCCGGATACTCGCAAGTTTTCTGGTCTCATGCTCATATGGGTTGTGAAGGATTTCCTTTTCCTGCGTCCGGAATACTTTATCCACAAAGAGCGCATTCTCTTCTCCATCCCGCATGCATCTTCACCGCTTTTCATCCTGTTCAATCATCTGCCGAAGCGTTTCCGCATAAGAGGCGCTGGAAAACTGCGCCGCACGCCGGCAAGAAGCCTCCCTGTACTTCAGGTACAGCTCCTCATCCTCGATCAGACGCATCATCTGCCCGGCAAGCGCCTCTTCCTCTTCCGTAATCACAGAAGCGTCCAGGTTCTTTTCCGGATCCAGGCAGGGGATCAGGATCCCGTATTCCGCATCCTGATATTCCTGTCGCCCGGAAGCTTCTTCATAGTTCTCGGCCAGGATCTCCGCAGGGCCGGTCATGCAGTTGGTGGAAATCACCGGTTTCCCCAGGGCCATGGCCTCCACCAGCACATTGGGAAAGCCTTCATTTATGGAAGTCATCACATACATGCGGCCCAGGTTCAGATAAGGGAAAGGATTCTTCTTCACCCCCGGAAAGCTCACCGCATCCTGAATTCCAAGGGCCTCCGCCAGATTCCAGTACTCCTGGAAATCCCCTTCTCCCACGATCACCAGCCTGGCATCCGGATACCGTTCATGTACCCGGCAAAAGCTCTTAACCAGATGCCAGAATCCTTTCACGTCATCCTGCCTTCCCATGGAAACGATCACCTTGTCACTGTCGGAAAAAGGCAGGCGGTTCGTCTCCTCCTGTGCCTGGGCACGGATCCCTTCCAAATCAAACGGGTTATAGAGGGTATCCGCCTGTTTGCAGGCAAACTTCTCCCGTATCTCCTTTTCAATCAGGCGCGAACAGCAGACCATCCGATCCGACCGGGAGCAAAAGAGCTTCAGCATCCTGGGATTTCTCATGTCCATATAGCTGCGGACTCCGCACCATACCCTCCCTCTGGCGCGGGAAAATACATTGACCAAGTTGGCCGTGGGACCAAAGCTGTAGGCAACGTCAATCCCCAGCTCCTTCTTAAGGTCTGCCACCTTCCGGCTGCGGCGGATAACATTCCAAACCTTTCCTGCCATTCCTGACACGCTCTTCATGTGAATATCGATCACATGCAGCCCCCGGATGTCATAGGCAATATCCATGGCTGTAAAAATCACGATATACACCTCATAGTAAGGTTCCAGCAGACGGGCCGTTGTCACACAGACCCGTTCAAATCCTCCCTGGTGCAGCATCGGCACGATCAGCATGATTTTTTTCTTCATCTATCTTCTCCCACATCAAACGCTCAGATACAGCTGTTCCAGCTGCTTTACCTGATCCGATACATCAAATCCCGCCGCCTTCACGGCATCCGCCATCTGTTTTCTTTCGTACTGCCGCTTCTGAAGCACTTTTCTGGCCCATGCCGCAGCACCCGCCTCTAAGGACATGGCTTCGGCCAAAGGTGTGATCAGTACCTCCGGCGTGACATTCTCCGACACCAGGCAGCGAAGTCCTGTGGCCTGCGCCTCCACCACAGAGCCCGGAAGTCCCTCAAAGAGAGAAGGAAATACGAAAAAGTCCATCGCCATATCATACGCGGCCACCTGCGGCTGGTTTCCGGCAAAGATCACCTTCTCCTCCAAACCGAGTTCCCGCGCCTTCCCGCGTACGTCTTCCATCAATCCCCCTTCGCCCACCAGCAGCAGCCGGCTTCTGGGGCATTCTTTCACAATACCGGCAAACACATCCAACAGGAACGCATGATTCTTCATATGGCCGAACCGGCCCACATGTCCGATCACGAACTCATCCGAAGCGATTCCCAGTTCCCTGCGCTTTTCCTCTCTCTTCTTCCGGTCAAAGGCAAACGCTTCTGCATCGATCGCGTTGGGAATCGTGGTCACCTTTCCCTCTTCCACCATTCGTTTGCCGAATACCGCCTCGCCTGCCAGGCGGGAACAGGTCAGGCATACATCCGCCTTCTTTCCCAGATCTCTTCTAAGGAAGCGGGTGAGCGCCCCTTTGAGGCCCGGATCCACCCCCGCGCTCCTGGCATGCGCGATCACAAGCGGTACGCCGGACGCCTTGGCGATGGGCAGATAGATAGATGCCGTGCTGGTCATATGTCCGTGGACGGCCCGATATCCCGGATGCTGCCTGAAAAACGCTTTCCAGGCCTTTCTGTACTCCGCCAGATTCGTACCACGAAACCGGGGTACACGGTATACCTGTCCCCCCAATTCCCGAATTTCCCGGTCAAAATACCCTTCCTCCTGCGAATGCACGCAGAAATCAAACTGAATCCGCTCCCTGTCTATATGCCGATAGCTGTCCATCACACGGCTCTCCGCCCCGCCCAGGTTCGTGCCGCCAAGCACCTGCAGCACCCGGATCGCCTCTTTCTTCTCCATACCCATTCTCTTTTCCTAATGCACTCTTTCCTTTCTTCCTTTTACCGCCTGCCCTTAAGCATCCCAAGGAGCCGCACCGCCCATCGTTTGCACAAGGCCGTCAGATACTCTGCAAGATTTCCTGCAAAACCGCGTTTTTTTACAGGAACCTCCATAAGCTGACCATATGAGAGGAACTGCGTCCCGTACCTTGCAAGCATTCTTTCATACCAGCCGATCTCTTCCTCGGTCATCTCATTCGCGTGAAGCACCAGCGTGGTGTACCCTTCTTTGGGCCCAAAGCTGGCGGATTTCTTTCGGGCGATCGGATAGAATATGAGCCCTTCCCTCTCATAGGGATACCTGCCGAACCCATCCGTCACAGCATGAAATCCGCATTCCCTAAGCGCCCGCAGCGTATTTCGGTCAAAAGAATGACCAGGGGCCATGAAAATATCCGTACGGATCCCATTTTTTTCAAGCCTTCTGCGCCCGTCCTCGATGCATTTCTTCTGCTCTTCAAAGGAGAGCCCCGCAAATTCGGAAAAGCCGTTCAGAGGAAATACGCCAGCCCTCTGGGTTCGATACACATGTTTCCAGCCATGCTGGGCCATCACCCAGCCCTCCTTCTGAAGCCCGGCCAGATACTCCCAGAAATCCGGACGCGCCGGGCCGCACTTCAAATGATCGTCCTGATTATCCGGCACCACGCCCAACAGAGGCTTTATCCCATATTGGTCAAACAGGGCCTTCAGACGTTTGAATTTGTCCCAGTCCATATCCGCAGTGATATCATCCATCCGCAATGCAATCTTCATTTTTTGCTACCTATTCCAGCCTGTCTTTCGGCTGCAGCTTTCCATCATATTCATATTCTTCAATCAGAAGGGAACCGTCCACCGTGCGCACGATCAGCCTGCCGTCCAGCACGTCCACAATCTCCCCTGGCGCATACTCTGAAAAATCCAGCATCTGGTCAAAGGGATGGGCGCTCCAGACCGTCACTTTTTTCCCGCCGCAGAAAGCAAACGCCCCGGGGAAAGGCCGTGTCACTCCCCGGATCAGGTTATAAATATCCCTCGTTTTTCCGCCGAAATCAATTTTGCCATCCGCAGCCGTCCGCTTCGGATACCAGCCGTCCCTATCCCTGCTGTCCCTCCGTATGCAGATGCTTCCTTCCTGCCAGGCCGCAAGCAGCCTGCCAATGAGCCGTTTCGACACCAGAATGTTCTTGTACTGCAGGGTCCGGATGGTATCGTGCGGATTGATCTCGAACATCTCATTGGCAAACACATTGGGGCTGTCCGCCTGGGCGTCGTACTGGAACAGGTTCAGCACGAACCGGGTATCCCCGTTGATCACCGACCAGTTCAGCGGGGAACGCCCTCTTCCGTATGGCAGATAGCCGCAGCTTCCATGAAACCCGAAGATTCCATGCTCGAACCGATCCAGCACATCCTGCGGGATCAGCCTCTGCCAGCCCATGGAAATCCCGATTTCAAATTCATTTTCCGCAAAAAACCGTTTCGTTTCCTCATCCTTCAGCCCATAGGAATGGGTCTCATATACCTGAATTCCATATTCCTGGGTAAGCCATCCAAGCCCCTGATAACCGGATACCTCATTGCCCGCCAGCACGTCCGGATGGATGGTCACCACCAGATCCACCCTGCAGATCGTTTTCTGAATGAACTGCACGATTTCGGCAGTCGTATCCTTTACTCCAAAGACCACTACACCGTATTTCATTTCCTGCTCCCATCTGCGCCCTTTCGCATGTATGCTTAAAAAAGGGCGAAGCCCTTCCCCCCGGATCGCTCATCCATACGGCCCAAAAGCCGCCTCGCCCGCAGCCCTCCTGCCGCAGTCATCCGGGACAGGGAACGGTTCCGCCCTCCTGCCATTTATCTGTAACAATTCAGACAAGCCTGAACCGCCGCATTTATTTCAGGTTTTCCTTGTACCAGTCAATCGCCAGCTGAATGCCGCTGGCAAAATCATAATCCGGATCATATCCCAGTTTCTGGCGCGCCTTCGTGATATCCGCGTTGGAATCACGCACATCCCCTTTTCTGGGCGGCCCGAACTTGGGCTCGATCTCTTTACCCAGAGCCTTGCACAGATCATAATAGATATCAATCAGGAATTCTCTTCCTCCCGAGCCGATGTTATACGCTTCCCCGGCAGCGTCGCTGTCCGCCAGACAGGCCTTCAGATTCGCTTCAATCACGTTGTCAATATAGGTGAAGTCGCGTGACTGCCTGCCGTCTCCATTGATGGTAGGAACTTCATCATGAAGGAGCTGCTTTAAGAACTTGGGGATAACCGCAGCATACATGCCGTCCGGATTCTGCCTACGGCCGAATACGTTGAAATAACGCAGGCCATAAGTATCCAGGCCATACAGCTTCTTGTACAGCTTCCCGTATTCTTCATTCGTCCGTTTGGTCAGCGCATAAGGGGAAAGCACTTCCCCTTCTATCCCTTCCTTCTTCGGAAGCGCCGGATGATCCCCATATACGGAAGAACTGGAAGCGTAGACGAATTTCTTCACGCCGCTCTCTCTGGCCGCTTCCATCATGTTCAGCGTGCCGCCGATGTTGTTCTGCTCATAGAAAATGGGCATTTCGATACTTCTGGGCACGCTTCCCCAGGCCGCCTGATTCAGAACATAATCCACTCCTTCACAGGCTCTGCGGCAGGTCTCCAGATCCTTGATATCCCCTTTCATAAAGGTATAGCCCGGTCTGTCCAGAAACAGTTCCACATTTTCCATCTTCCCGGTGGACAAATCATCCAGGCAGCGCACCTGATAGCCCATATCCAGAATTGCTTCACACAGGTTGGAACCGATGAATCCGGCCCCGCCTGTCACCAAAAATACACTGTCTTTATCAAATTGCAAATGTTTATAACCCATACGAATCTCCCATCTTCTAACCGGCCTGCGCCGCCGTGCCATGCATTTCTGTCCGGCAGGGCAGGTTCCGCGGCTCTTTGCGCCCTACAGCCTCCAGTAGATATAATCCTCCGTCAGATACTCCTTCCGGTTCAGGATGCCCTTGATGTCCACCAGAACTTTTTTCTGATTGCCTGCACGGAAGAAGCCGTCCACCGTCTTTCTGTCCAGATGGCTGAATTCTTCATGCGCTACTGCGATGACGAGCGCATCCACATCCTTCACCGCATCCCTGCTTTCAAGCGTGACGCCATACAGCCTGCCGGCCTCGTCCGCATCCGCCGTCTCATCCACGATCACCGGACGGATGCCGTACTCTCCCAGTTCCTGAACGATATCGATGACCTTCGTGTTTCGGGTATCCGGACAGTTCTCCTTAAATGTAAATCCGAGAATGGCAACCTTTGCCGTCTTCACCTGAATATCCGCCTTGATCAGGTTCTTCACCACGTTCTCAGCCACATACTTGCCCATATCGTCGTTGATCCGCCGGCCGGCCAGAATGACCTGGGAATGATAGCCCATCATTTCCGCCTTATAGGTCAGATAGTAGGGATCCACGCCGATGCAGTGGCCGCCCACCAGACCGGGAAAGAATTTCAGGAAATTCCACTTCGTCCCTGCCGCTTCCAGAACGGATTTGGTATCGATCCCCATCTTGTTGAAGATAATGGACAGTTCGTTCATAAAGGCAATATTGATATCCCTCTGGCTGTTCTCAATTACCTTTGCCGCCTCAGCCACTTTGATGGATTCCGCCCGGTACACGCCCGCCTCCACCACAAGTTCATAGACCTTCGCAATCGTATCCAGCGTCTTTTCATCCATTCCGGATACAATCTTCACGATGGTCTCCAGGCGATGCACCTTGTCGCCCGGGTTGATGCGCTCCGGGGAGTAGCCCACCTTGAAATCCACGCCGCATTTCAGCCCGGATTCCGCCTCCATAATCGGCACGCAGACCTCTTCCGTCACGCCCGGATACACCGTGGATTCAAACACCACAATGCTGCCCTTCGTCAGATTCCGGCCCACCGTTCGGCTGGCGCCTTCCACCGGCGTCAGATCCGGCGTGCGGTCAGCGTTGACCGGCGTGGGAACCGCCACGATATGGAACTTGGCTTCCCTCAGTTTGGTTTCATCAGAGCTGAACTCCACATTGGCGTTTTTAATCACCTCATCCCCCACCTCACGAGTGGGATCAATGCCGGATTTGTACAGCTCCACCTTTTTTTCATTCAGGTCATAGCCGATTACCTGGATCTTCCTGCCGAACGCCACAGCAATCGGCATGCCCACATAGCCAAGACCCACCAGGGAAAGCTTCTCTTCCCCGTTCACAAGCTTCTCATATAAACCCATGTTACTCTCCATTCCGGAGCGTCAGCGACGGAGGCGAAGAGAAATCGCGAATGCGAACTCTCTTATGCGCAAAAACTATTTGTGGCGCTCCGACACAAATAGCCGTCTGAACAATCCGCTGCCTGGCCGATTGTTCATCCTCGTCTCACCTTCTGCGCCGCATCTTTCTTTCGTCAATCTATAAATTCATCGCTTCCGCAGCCAGCAAGCCTTATCCTATCGCTTTTTACGCTGCGAAACCGCGATTTCCAACTCTTCCATATAAGCGTCCACGACCAGCGTGCGGTCAAAGCGCTGCTCCACATATTCCCTGCCCCGCTCGCCCATACGGCGCCGCTCTTCATAGGACAGGGCCAGGAAACGTTCCAGCGCTTCCACAAGCCCTTCTGCGCTCTGCGCAGGAAAGGAGATACCGCTCACCCCGTCTTGAAAGGTATCCAGGCAGCCTTCCACAGCGCTGGCCAGCACCGGTCTGGCCGTGGCCGCCGCTTCCAGCAGCACATTGGACATTCCTTCATGGTAGGAAGGATGCACCACCGCCTGGCATTCCGCCAGGAAACGGGGCACGTCGTCACGATAACCATAATATCGCAGCGCCCCCGCCTTTTCCAGGGCCGCCACCTGGGGTTCATAGCGCGCCCGGCTTTCTTCCTCATAGGCGCCCAGCAGCCCGAATTCCACCTCCGGATGCTTCTCATGCACCCGCCCGGCCGCCTCCAGCAGTTCTTCGATCCCCTTATCCTTCATCAGCCGCATGATGGACAGAAACCGGACCGGCTGCGCTTCATCCGGATAGGCTGCCGCACAATGCTCCGACAGGTTCACCCCGGATCCAGGGATCACCCTGGTCTTTCCTGTGATACAGCCCCGTGACAAAAGATACGCACGATTTCCCTGATTCTGAAAAAATACGCAGGCAGCCTTCTTAAGCGCCGTCCTGTACATCATCAGGATCAGTTTCTGCAGCGGCCCTTCATGCTCCAGCGTGGTTCCCAGTCCCGTGATATTGGAAAGGCAGGGAATGCGTATAAGTCTGGCCGCCAGTCCTCCGTATATATTCGGCTTGATCGTATAGGTAAATACCGCCTCCGGACGGCGGGAACGCAGCAGGCCCAGATAGAAGCCAAACAGCTTCAGATCCTGAAAGGGATTCATCCCGCGCCGGTCAAAGGAGGTTGGAATTATCTCACATCCCAGCGCCCTTATCTTGTCCACATGTCCGGTATCCGGAACGGAGACCTGCACCTGATACCCCTTTTCCAAAAGCTTAAGCAGCACTTCCTTGCGAAAATCATACAGGCCGGAATCGCTGTTGGACAATATCAGTATGGAAGCCGCCATCGTCTCACTCCTGCTTCTGTCCGGCATCCGGACCGGACATTCTTCTTATCATGATCTCATTGTACTTCATCATGCAGATTCCTTCCTCATAGTCCCCGATCCGCACCTCATTCGGAAGTCCCTCCAGATTCCTGATGACCTGGGCAGGCATATTCACTCCGCATTCATAAGCATGCGGATAGCCTCCGCCGAAGCGGGGATTTACTTCGGAAACATAGTATTCGGAACCGCACCGGAAGAGATCTATGTCAATCATACCACAAAATCCCATGGATTCAACGAAATTTTTTATGAAGGCAAACAGTCTTTCGTCTTTTACCGATACGGACTTATCCGTCTCCCCGGCGCGCATTTTCAGCTTTTCCTTCACAAAAATGGAAGTCACGCACCCGGTCAGCATATCCACATACACATCTGCCCCATATTCCGTCCCATCCATATATTCCTGGATCATCATCCCTTCCTGCCTGGAGCATAAGAAACGTACCTCTTCCAGGCTGGACGCCTGGCAGATTCCGATGCTGGCGCTGCCTTTGGACGGCTTGACAAAAACAGGATAGCGCATCTGCCCCTCTTCCACCGCCTTTGCGAAGGCATCCACATCCATGTAGCAGCGGCCCGTCGGGATCCCGAGCTGGCACAACTTCTCATACATCCGATACTTATCAAAGGAAATTTCCACCGCTTCCAGCTCAGAGATGATGGGGGTCGTCCCCACTGCCAGAAATTCTTCCCGGTGTTTGGCCAGGAGGGTGAGTTCCGGATCGATCAGGGAAAATACACCTGCAATTTCCTTTTCCCGGCAGATCGAAAGGATCCGCTCCAGATATCCGGGTTCCGTAATGCGGGGAACGAGGATGGCTTCGTCCGCCTCATACAGGGCAGGGGCCAGGTCGCTGCAGTCCGTGGCATAGACCTTTCCCCATCCCGCCAGTTCTTTTTTAAAGTACTGCACCACCTTATTCCGTGTACCCGCACTTAAAATCAAAATATTCATTCCATGCTCCCATCTGCCTATACAAATCAGACCTTCTTTTCAGACCTTCTTTCCGGCTCTCTCAGCCCGGATCTGGGCCAGGTTTCCTTCCGATACGGCCGTATCCTCCGCCACTTCGGAACGCTTGAAGACCACGGCCACCGTCATGAACAGCACCTTCAGATCCATCCGGAAGGAAAGATTTCTCACATACTCCACATCCTTGGCCAGACGCTTGTCCCAGTCCAGATAATTGCGGCCGGACACCTGGGCCAGCCCCGTCAGGCCGGGACGCACCGTATGCCGCAGCCGTTCTTCTTCCGTATACCAGGGAAGATAGGATACCAGCAGGGGCCTGGGGCCGATGATGCTCATATCCCCTTTCCAGATGTTGAACAGCTCCGGCAGTTCATCCAGGCTGGTGGAGCGCAGAAGCTTCCCGAACTTGGTGAGCCGCTCACTGTCCGGCAGAAGCTCTCCCGACGCATCCCGTGCATCCGTCATGGTGCGGAACTTGCACAGGGTGAAAATTTTCTCATGCAGCCCCGGCCTTTCCTGATGGAACAGCACCGGGCTGCCCAATTTGATGCGCACCAGAATGGCCGTCACGAGAAAAACCGGGCTTAAGAGCACGATCGCCACGCTCGAAAGGAGCAGATCCAAGAAACGTTTCCCTATTTTACGGTAAATCATCGGCTTCTCCCCTTTACTTGCCAAACAGCCTGCGGATAATGGCAAAGATCCGCTCCATATCCTCCGGCGTATTCTTCACATCGCTGGGCAGGCATACACCTTTGGCGAAAATGCGCTCTCCCACGCTTCCATCTTCCTGAAGGGTGATGAAATCCTCCTTCTCGAAGATGGGCTGCAGATGCATGGGTTTCCAGATGGGCCTGGATTCAATGTTATCGTCTGCCAAAGCATCCATCACCGCATCCGGCGTCACGCCGCAGGCGGGATCGATCGTGATGCAGCTCAGCCAGTTATTGGCGTCCCCGTCCGGATTCAGCGGATTCATCTGAATCGCCGGAATATCCGCAAAGGCTTCCTTGTACTGTCTGTAGATCGCCTGCTTTTTCGCCTTATGCTCTTCGATATGGAGCAGCTGCCCCCTTCCGATCCCTGCCAGCACATTGGACATGCGGTAATTGAATCCCAGCTGGGAATGCTGATAATGTCTGGCAGGATCCCGCGCCTGGGTGGATAAGAACCGCGCCCGGTTTATCGCCTCTTCATCCTGGGAGACCAGCATGCCCCCGCCGGAGGTGGTGATGATTTTATTTCCGTTAAAGGAATAGATCCCGTAATGGCCAAAGGTTCCTGTCATCTTTCCCTGATAGGTGGAGCCCAGGGATTCGGCCGCATCTTCAATGAGAGGGACGCCCGCAGCATCACAGATGGAGCGGATCTCATCGATGCGGGCAGGTGTGCCGTACAGATGGGCGCAGACGACCGCTTTCGCCTCCGGATATTTCTCGAAAGCCTTTTTCAGCGCTTTCGGATCCATGTTCCAGGTTTCTTCTTCGCTGTCTATGAACACCGGCTTTCCCTTTTCATAGCAGATCGGATTACAGGTGGCCGAAAAGGTCAGGTCGGAAGAGAACACAACATCCCCCGGCCAAATTCCTACAAGGCGCAGCGCCAAATGGATCGCCGCCGTGCCAGCACTCAGCGCCGCCGCATATCCGCAGCCTGTATAATCCACCATCTCCTTCTCGAATGCGTTCACATTCGGTCCCAGGGGCGCGATCCAGTTCGTATCAAACGCCTCCTGCACAAACCGCTGTTCATCTCCGTGCATCGTCGGAGATGACAGGAAAATCCGTTTTCCCTGCTCTTTTTTCTCCATAATTGCTCCCATCCGCGCGCTTTGGCGCGCATATAAAATCCGGCTTTTTATACCAAGCCCTTGTTGCATCCGGCCATTCCAATCGCTTTTCTAAAGTGTACGCCTTGACGCACACCGCAGCTCTCATCCCTGCTCCAGCAGTTCAATCATACCAAGCGCAGGATTCATCAGAAAGCAGACCCGCCTTCCTCCTATCGCCGGCGCCGGCGTCGGCTCGTCAATCTGCAGGTACCCTTCCCTGGCAAGGCTCTGCAGCTGCGCATCCAGATCTTCACACAGATAACAGATATGATAGGGTGCGTTTTTATAGGTTTTGATCAGTCCGCCAACCACGCTGTCCGGGGCGTTGGGGCTTACCAGCTCCACCACATAGCCGTCCTTTTCCAGGAACAGGATATCTGTCTTCCGAACGGGATCCGCTGTAACGCCCCCGCACCGCACATATCCCAGCTTTTCAAATTCTTCCGCCGCTTTCGGCAGCTTTTTCACCAGATACCCGATATGATGTATGTGCATCTTTACCTCCATACCCCTCACCCTTCTGAAGAAGGCTTATCCTCAGAATCGGTATGATATACATAAGTGGGAACGATCTGCGCCACCAATGGACGGATATCCGATACCTCATCCTTGGAAGCATCCTCCAGCGCTTTGAGCTGTACGAAAAATTCGTCCTCGTTCAGTTCAATGGGGCGCCCGATATGGATCAGCTTGTTCGCCGTATCCTGCAGCCCCTCTTCATTCATCAGCAGTTCTTCATAGAGCTTCTCTCCCGGCCGCAGCCCGGTGAATTCGATCTGAATATCCTCTCCCACCTTATAGCCGGACAGACGGATCAGATTCTTGGCCAGGTCCAGGATCTTGACCGGTTCTCCCATATCCAGGACGAAGATCTCCCCGCCCCGCGCATAAGCTCCGGCCTGCAGCACCAAGGATACCGCCTCCTGAATCGTCATGAAATAACGGATGATATCCGGATGTGTGACCGTCACCGGCCCTCCGGCCGCGATCTGCTTCTTGAACAGCGGGATCACGCTTCCGTTGCTCCCAAGGACATTGCCAAAGCGCACGGCCACGAACTCCGTATCATAATGCTTATTGAAGGTCTGCACGATCATTTCACAGATCCGTTTGCTGGCCCCCATGATATTGGTGGGATTCACCGCTTTGTCCGTGGAGATCATCACAAATTTCTTCGTTTTGTTCATTGCCGCAGCATACGCGGTTTTCCAGGTTCCGAACACATTGTTCTTGATCGCCTCGTTCGGGCTGTCCTCCATCAGCGGCACATGCTTGTGCGCTGCCGCATGGTAGACGATATCCGGCTTATAGGTCTCAAAGATCGCATTCATCCGCTTGGTATTGCGCACGGAAGCGATCAGGACGGTCAGCTTCAGCTCCGGATACTTCTTGACCAGTTCCTGTTGAATATCATAAGCATTATTTTCGTAAATATCCACAATGATCAGCTGGGCAGGCCTGTGGGAAGCGATCTGACGGCATAATTCGCTGCCTATGGAGCCGCCTCCGCCGGTCACCAACACCACCTTATTCTGCACATAGCCCAGGATGGAATCCAGATCCACCCGGATGGGCTCTCTTCCCAGCAGGTCTTCCACTTCCACATCCCGCAGCTTGCTTACGCTCACTTCCCCATTCACCAGCTGATACATGCCCGGCAGGGAACGCAGCTTACAGTTGGTATCCTTACAGATATCCAGGATGTCCCGGATCACGGTACGCGGTGCGGAAGGGATGGCCACGAATATCTCATCAATATCATACAGATCGGCAGATTCGATAATCTTATCCCTTCCGCCCACCACTTTGATTCCCTGGATAAACTGCCCCCATTTCTGCTTATCATCATCGATGATGCAGCGGATCACCATGGTGCTGTAATTGCTCGTCACGATCTCCTTGATGAGCGCGTTTCCGGCTTCTCCGGCGCCTATAATCATGACGGAGACGCTGTTCTTCTTATTCTGCATCCGGTGCTTTCTGCTGCGCAGGAAACGATAGGAAAACCGGCTGATGAACATAAAGGTAATCAGCAGGAACAGATACATGAAATAATAACTGTCCGGCACCGGCTGGCTGGATACCTTGAACAGGTTCAGCCCGATCCCGGACACGATTGCGGACAGGAAGCAGGCGATCACCAGATTCTGCATTTCATTCTCCCCTGCAAAGGCCCAGAGGCTGTGATACAGGCGGAACATATAAAAAATCCCCAGCGTCAGGATGATATTCAGGGGAAGGAAATTCCTGACGGGCAGGATGAATTCTTCCGGAATCGCATCCACATGCATATCGTATCTCAGCAGGAGCGCCAGAAAACTGGCAGCCGTCACGCTCAGCACATCATAAATCAGCAGCGCGGTTCTCCGGTAAAGAAGCTGATAATTAAAATATGGAGATTTTTTCTTCTCTTTATCCTTCATCTCAATTCTCTTTTCTTCTTAAAGGTCAGAAGCGGGGCCAGCACGGCCATGGTGGTAAAGCCCAGCGGATTGCACGGGTGGAACAGCCACTCCACCAATCCCGCCACGGCAAACGCCAGAAATACGGCCAGCGGCAGCACGGCATATGCGTCCGTCTCTTCCTCCCCTTTTCGTCCTGCGCGCAGATTGGCCCAGGCATAACGAAACATCTGTATCAGGCTGAATATGCCCAGCAGCAGATAAGCCGCTCCTGTAATCAGGCCATGGTCATGAATGACCTGAAGATAGGTGTTATGGGCATGGACGCTCAAGGAGCCGTCCGCCAGTTCCACTCCCATGATATCATGCCCGGTCAGATTCCACTGGGCGATATATCTTCTGAAAATTTCCATCCGCCCGTTGGAATAATCCTCTTCCGCTTCCACCGGTCCGGACTGCGTCTGCCCGCCGTCATTTCCAGCTCCATCCGAAGCGGCAGCTACCTCAGCCGATACCTCTGTCAATTCAGGAAGGAAAGCGTCCTGCGTATCCGCTGCCGATGCCAGCGGCCAGGATAAAGAAAGCACCGCCAATTCTCCGTCATCCGTTCCCGAAACAGTTGGTTCAGGACGCATATCTGCCCCTTCCGCCGCTTCCGCATCCGCCATAAACGTATCCACGAATTTTCTCAGAATGCTGTGTTCGTCTCCAAACAGCTTCGTATCAAAGCAATAAGCGAAGCGCGGGAAGGTGATATAATTCTCAGAATCCGCCGGGTCCCCTTTATGGATCGCCCATTCCTCGTCGTTTTCTTCCAGTTCGAACAAGTACGGATCGTCATACAGCGGCGGTATCAGGCGCACCGCCGAATAGGTCACCGGGAAACAGGCGATCAAAAGCAGAAGCAGCGTTCCCAGCTTTCTTATGAAATAAAGCGGCTTCTCCCGATAACAGAACAGGGAGACGAACAGCAGAATCACAACGCCCATCGCAGCAGCAGCCAGATACCCTGTTCTGGAAAGCGTCAGCAGCAGCAGAGAAGATGCCATGCCAAACAACAGTCCCGTAAACCACCATGTATACAGTTTTCTGGAACGGTGATACTGGGCCAACAGCTTCACGAACAGGGCGCAGAGCACCAGCGTCAGATAAGCCGCCGTCACCGTCACCGTATGGAACACAAAATTATATCTGTAGAAGAACCATGCCCGAAACGGCCGCCTTGCCACGGCAAACACCAGCGCACAGATAAAGTTCAGCACGATCCCATTGCACAGAAGCGTCAGGAACCGCTCTTTCCTATCCCAGGCGAGATAGAAAATGTAGAGCAGTCCAAAGGCCACCACCAAATAGATGGGCCAGCCCCTGGTATTCCGGAAAAGAACGAGCAGCACAAAGAAAATCAGGAGCGCTGCCGCATAGGGAAGGGCCAGTTTCTGAAGCTTTATCTTTTTGCCAAGAAGAATCCGGACAAGCTGCATCACCACCAGACCGCCCACCACCAAAAGGATCGCATCCAGCTGGGCCAGTTTTCCCATCTCCTCCACATCCCGCTGTGTGGTCCAATAGAAGAAGCCGGCCGTTGCCGACAGGACGATCCAGGCCAGACTGCTGATATGAAGCACCGCCCTCTTCTCACACATGGTCAGCAGCACCAGCCCCAGATAGATCAGGACTTTCCGGTATGCATAGTCCTGATAGATATTATACATCGCGTTGACATAATCAATACAGCCCCACAGCGCCCCTGCCCAGAAAAGGGCCTGCAGCGCATCCATCCCCTTATCCAGAAGCGTTTCCTTCAAAGGTGGAAAAGCAGGGGTCTGCGCCTGCCTTTTTCCGTTTACCACATACGCAAGCAGTGCCGCCAGGATCAGGATCCCGGCGCTGTAGACCTCCTTATCCGCCTTCACTCCGCCATAATAATCAAATATCCATACAGCCGCCAGCTCCGCGGCAGCCGTGATCAGGATCAGCGGATTGCACACCGCGCGCGCCACCATCTGCATGGAAACTTCCTTTTCCGGCGTTCTGCGGCTTCTGGCTGCATTTTCCACGAGCAGCACAAGAAAACCGGCGGCAAATGCGATAAGTACGAGCCATCCGGCCTTTCCGGCTGTGCTTACAGGATCTGCGTAGGTAAAGCGCATCAGGATATTCTTTCCCACCTGTTCCTGAATCTGCTGATCCTGCGTCATATAATAATAATTTCCCAAATAGGTCACGCCGGACTGAGCAGTCTCCTGCCAAGCCAGCACCACTTCTTCCTCCGGATGGCTGATCTGCCACACATAGGCTCTTCCCGCAACCGTCTGGAATTCCACAGGCACAGTAAAGTACCCGGGCGCCTCATAAGCGTTCAGCGCCACGTTCCGGGAGAACACCGTCTCTCCCAGTTCATCAGAAATGCTCAGATTGATCACCTTTCCGGAAAGATCATTCTCCGCATAGATACTGATTTTCTCCAGGTATCCGCCGTCCGCGATGAACACCTGCTGGATCCGCTCATTCTCCCCCACAGCCTGGGTCTGACCGGAGATCACTTCCGTTCCTCCCTCTACCCTGACCGTATCCAGGATGCCGACCGGCCCGATCAGAATCATCAGGAGCACCGCGTAACAGAGGATAATATATTCGATTGCCCGGCTTTTCTTCAATCTTCTGTTCATACAAACCTCTCTCAGCTTCAACCGTCGTTACCTGCCACGCGGAGCCGGCAACCTTAGGGCGTTCTGACAGTTTTCGTATTAGTATAGCACAATTTTGTGCTGCTTACAACATATGCCAATAGCGGCAGGGCAAACCACCAGATGAGCACATAGCGCACCAGATAAGTGGGCCCCAGCAGTACGGTCAGCCAGTTCAATACGGCCGGCAGGAAAGCGGCCAGCATGCGATACCTCTTTCCCGCAGCCGCAAATCCCAGGCCGAACGCATACATCCAGAACAGCGCTCCGGGAGAAAACAGCATGGAAAGGACCGGGATCCTCTGCCAGGAAATTTCCAGGCTCAGCTGCCGGAAATACTCGTCAAGCCACGGAAGAAAGCTCCTGCGTTCCCCGGGCAGTTCCGTCTCATAGCCAAAATAGGAACTATCCTCATATGTAAAGGTGAATACCGTATTCCCCTGATATACATCAATGAGGGCGGGTGGATACCAGAAACCGTATGAGGTAAGAAGCCAGGCATTCAGGTAAGAGCCGGGCGCTTTTTTGCCCACAGATGCCCAGAGCCTCCAGAACCGCTCCGGCACCTCTTCATATGCGCCGTTATTAAAATAAATTTTCACATTATCCGACAGCTTCGGCGTATAACTTGCCAGCGCTTCCTCCGGAAGGAAAACGAGCAATTCCTCCTTCTCTTCCTGCGTGAAGCACTCCGGATTCTGCGCATAGGTACGGGCGAGCTGCTGGATGGGAACCGTCAGAAGTTCCTGATTCTCATTGTCCTGGGCATGCAGAAGCAGCTTCAGCCCTCCATTCACCCCAAGGGCGAGAATCAGCGCCGCAGCGCACAGTAGTGCCATCCGCAGCCGCTTTCCTCTTCCCGCCCAAATGGCCAGCACGGGAATCAGGATCAGCAGGATATAGAGACCGTTATGCCGCATTAAGGCCATCAGGCACAGGGAAGCCACAAACAGGATGCTCTTTCCTCTCGTCCAGGCAGAGGACGAGGCAGCATCTGCCAGCAGCGTCGCCGCCATCAGCATGGCCGCTGAATACAGGGTATCCTTCGCGGAACAAAGCACATACATCTGGATGACGGGAAACAGGACATAATAGACCGTGCTCGCCGCCCGCAGCCAGCGGGGAGCGCACTTCCTGCGCAAGAAATCGGACACATAGACAAAGCAGCCGGCCATTACCAGCATCTGAAACAACATATAACAGGCGATTCCGGCGTTATAGTCGCCAAACACTTTCCTCCCGGCGCTGACAATCCCTCCCAGCAGCAGCACATGCAGCAGGGGATGGTGGGTGGTGAACTGCCTTTGCGCAACCTGATTGAACTCGTCCTGCGCATCATACACGAAAAAGCCCGGATAGACAGCCAGGAGCACCACACCCCAGGCCGCCAGCAGCGCGAGAAATATGAGAAGCCGCCTGGTGGGAATGGAAAGCTGCTCCCACCTTGTCCAGATCTTCGGGTCGCTTTCCTTCACGCCGCCCAACCGTTCCATCTTCTCCCAGAGCCAAAGAACGAGAGAACCGAAAAACAGGGCCAGAGGAAGCAGGCACAGCCAGAGGGTCCAATCCGTCAGCAGCAGATATCCTTCCGCCTCCAGGCGGCTTCCCACCGAAGTGGCCAGGGCAAACCCCAGCCCCAAAAGAAAGGCGGGCAGCCCCGCTTGGCGCAGCGCCCCCTCCTTCCACAAAGCCGCATGGATTGCAGGCAGGGCAAGAAGCAGCAGGCAGACAGGAAGAAAGCCGTTGGAATACCCAAGCCCCTTTCCTTCCAAAAGCAGGGCCGACGGCAGGGCCAGGACGCCCGCAAATGCGATGATCAGGGAAAGCGCCTTTTTATACAGCTGCGCACCCGTACGCCCGGCTGCCTCATGCATCATCCTCTTCCTCCTCTTCCGTCTTTTCATTCACGATTTCCCGTACCACATACTGCGGCGCATTGTTCATACAGATGTACATCCTTCCGATATATTCCCCGATCAGTCCCAGCATCAGCATCAGCATGCCGCCGATGAACATGATCGCAGACATCAGGGAGCTGAATCCGATGGGAACCAAAGGATTGACCAGCTTCTTAATCACCGTATACAGCCCATACAAAAATCCCAGGATGGCACAGAAGATCCCGATCATTGTTGCGATCCGCAAAGGCTTTTCGCTAAACGCGGTAAACCCGTTGAACCACAGCCCCACCAGCTTGCCGAACGTATATCCGGATTCCCCGGCCTTCCTATCCCTGTGCTCCACCGTCACATTTTTGATGTTGCGCGTGGCACGCAGCACCAGGCCGATCACATAGGGATAGGCGTTCTGATATCTGAGCATCTCATCCACGATGAAGCGTTTGCAAGCAAAGAAGCTGGAAATGTACAGATGCTTCGGCTTGCCGAGCATGAAGCAGAGCATCCAGTCGTTGATCCGGCTTCCGAAGTTCCGGAACGCGTTGTGATGCTTGTGCTCATATTTCGCATAGACCACATCGCTGCCTTCCTCCAGTCCCTTCACAAGATCTCCAATGGACGATGCGGGAGTCTGCCCGTCATCATCCATGCAGACCAGGATCTGTCCCTTCACCTGATGGAAGCCCGCCATCAGCGCGGCGTGCTGTCCGAAATTCCGGGCCAGATTCACTCCTATGATATACTTCTTTTGGTCACAAAGCTTCCGGATCACCTCAAATGTGTGATCCGGAGAGCAATCATTCACCAATATGATCTCATAGGAATACCGCTCCCTGAGCTTCTCCATCTCCTTCTCGATCTCTTCCACCACGCCTTCGATCATCCCCTCTGAACGATAACAGGGAATCACGATACTGATCCTTTCCTTCATCCTTACCTCCATACATAAGCGTCCTTGCAGCACTTCAGACAGGCCTGAACGGTTACGGCTCATCACAGGCCGTCACCGGTTCTCTTCAAACAGGACCGCCATCAAAAGCAGATCCCGGTACGTCCCGTCTTCCTGTCGGATTTCATCCTTCAGATGCGCTTCGCGTATGAAGCCCGCCTTCTCATAGCTTCGGATGGCCGCCGTATTGTCAGCAAACACCCGCAGCAAAAGCTTGTGAAGCTTCAGCACATCCCTCGCATAGGCCACAGCCCCCTTGGCTGCCAGGGTACCGTATCCCTTTCCTGCCGCATCCGCTTCGCCGATGAAAATCCCATACTCCGCCTTGCGGTTTTTCTCATCTATATCCCGAAAATAAACGCTTCCAACCGGCCTGTCATCCTGCGTCTCACACAGGATGAACTGGATCGCTTCTCCCGTTGCGACCTTTGTTTTCAGCCAGTTTTGATGCCCCTGTCTGGTGAAATCTTCCTGGTAGATAAAGTTGCGGCGCACCCGCTCCGAATTTCTCCATCCGATGATGTTGTCCGTATCCGCCTCCGTGATGGGCCGCAGATAGATCTGCCCCAGCCGGATCCATCCCTTATCCTGCATCATGCCGTATTCTCCCTATTTTTGATACATGTGTTTTTCCAGCCTTTTCGGCACTTTTACGCATCCGTCCGTTCCAGCTTCCAGATACACAGGCTTCTTCCTTCCGCGAAGATCTCCTCTTCCTTTACGAGCTCTGCCTGGATGCCCTCTTCCTCCAGCAGCTGTATCAGCCACTCCCAGGAAGCTTCCGCCTCGCCCACAAAACGCACATTCTCTCCCTCCGCCACGGCCTGTCCCATGGACGTATAGCCGAAGGCGGCAAGCTTTTTTTCCATCAGCGGGCTCTTGCATGCCCACCCGCCCAGCAGGTCATAGTTGCCAAGCCCACGAGCGGGTTCAAACAGCTTCTGGGAATATTCCACTGTAGACTGCACATCCGCCAGATACAGGTTCTGCGGATGTTCCCCATAATATGCCCTGGCCTTCCGATCCACCTGGTTGACCGATTCCCTTCGGTCATATTCCTGAACTGTCTTCGTCCATGCCTGCGGCAGAAGACAGAGGCAGACGATAAAGAAGAAAGACAGACAGACGGCGGACAACTGCCCGCGCCGGCGCAGCATCCATCCTCCGCCAGCCAGACCTGACGCCTTCTGCCGGGCCGCCTGCCCGGACGTCGCTTTTCCGGCCGGTTCTTTCACTGATGTCTCCTGTCCGGACGTCTCCAACGCGTTCAGAAGCAGGCCGAACAAAAGCAGGATCTCCAGGAAATACAGCGGATGGCTGATGCGATCCGGCACCCGTTCCCTGAGGATCAGATACATCCATAATATGCTGCGGACCGCGGCAAGGGAGGCCAGCTTCCAGATCAGCCCGCTTCCCCTCTTCAGCACGGAAAGCAACAGCAGAAAAACAACGAACGCAGCTTCCAGAAACAGATAGGGCATCTCCTGAAATCCCAGCGCGGCATTGTTCATGAGCCGTTCCCGATACAGCCACAATCCCTCTGACAGGCTGTGTGCAAAATATCCTTCCGTCTGCAGTCCGTATTCTGCCACGGATTCCAGAACATCCGCATCGATCGCATCATCCGCCCCGAAATTATAATTTTCCAGCAGTGCGCACTGCGCCTCCGACAGACCGAGCGCATCATAAAACGCCTGATTGGAAGCATAGGATCGAAGGTCCGCGCTCTTGAAATCATAGATCTGTGTTCTTGCATCGAATATCCTGCCAAACTGCTCCCACTCCGCGCTCCCGCAGGCGAGCCTGTCCACCGCCCCTCCGGCCAGCATGCCCGCCAGAATCAGGCCGAACAGGCCAAGATAGGCGATCCCGTTCCGCTTCGTCAGCACAGGCCGTTCCTCCGACCAGACCCACAGCCCGGCCAAACCGGCAAGAGGAAGCAGAAGCAGCATCATTTCGCTGCGCAGCAGCCAGGCGAGGACAGCGAGCAGTACAGAAGGCAGATTTCCAATCAGAAAGGCGGAAGCTCTGCGGCCTCGCAGCGCGCGGGCGCGGGTGACGAACAGGCTGACCGCCGCCGCCATCAGCAGGGCCGCTGTCACCGTATACTGCACGAACACCAAGTGATAAAGCAGCAGCACCCCCATCGCCAGGGTTTCCGCCGCGCACAACAGCGCCTTTCCCGCCGTTGTCTTCACATAGGACAGGCTGCAGCACAGAATCAGGTACAGGCTTCCCGCCTGACAGAGCCAGAGGAAGAACCCGAACACACAGGTTCCCGGGAAAAGCCGGTAAAGCCCGCCCAGCAGCGCTCCCAGGGGCCAAAGAAGCTGTACGCTCCACAGCTCCGGTTCCCCCGTATAGACGCCCGACAGAATATCCTTAATCAGGACATCATCGTTCAAGTCATAATAATAGTCAAACCGCAGGCCCAGCGCTGCGAACAGCACCAGCAGGCAGAGAAGCGGCAATATCCAGTTTTCATATTTTCTGAATATCGTCCCTGCTTTCATCATCAGCACCCATAGAATTGCAGCACCTGATCCGCAATATAGTCCACTTCTTCCGCCTTCAGTCCATAATAGAGGGGCAGGCGCAGCAGCCGTTCACTCTCCCGGGTGGTATAGCGGTCCTCTCCGCTGAATCTGCCGAACTTCAGCCCCGCGGGCGCGGAATGAAGGGGTACATAATGGAAGACCGCCATGATCCCTTTTTCCTTAAGATAATCGATCAGTTCAGTCCGTTCTGCCAGGTCAGCGGTTTTAATATAGAACATATGCCCATTGTGCACGCAATGCTCCGGCACATAGGGCAGCGTGATCTTTCCGGCCTTTTCAAGCGGGGCCAGCCGCTCATAATATTGGTTCCATATGGCCAGCCTGGCCGCCGTGATCTCATCCGCCAGTTCCAGCTGGGCATAGAGATATGCGGCATTCAGTTCGCTGGGCAGATAGCTGGAACCATAGTTCTGCCAGCGGTATTTATCCACCTGGCCGCGATAGAATTTGCTCCGATCCGTTCCCTTCTCACGGAAGATCTCCGCATCCTCAATATCCTTCTCATGGGCGATCAGGAGCGCGCCGCCCTCACCGCAGCTGAAGTTCTTCGTCTCGTGGAAGCTGTAGCAGCCAAAATCCCCGATGGCGCCCAGCGCCTTTCCCTTATACGTCGCCATGATGCCCTGGGCGGCGTCCTCAATCACCAGAAGCGAATGTTTTGCCGCAATCCGGCAGATCTCATCCATCTCACAGCCCACTCCCGCATAATGGACAGGCACAATGGCTTTCGTCCGCTCCGTGATCGCATCTTCAATCAGCGTCTCATCGATATTCATGGTATCCGGCCGGATATCCACGAACACAGGAACCGCCCCGCGCAAAACGAAGGCGTCCGCTGTGGAAACAAAGGTATAGGAAGGCATGATCACCTCATCCCCCGGCCCGACTTTGGAAAGCAGTGCGGCCAATTCCGTCGCATGGGTACAGGAAGTGGTGAGCAGACACTTTGCCGTGCCCGTTTTGCTCTCAATCCATTCGCTGCATTTTCTGGTGAATTCCCCATCCCCGCAGATCTTCTGGTTTTCCACCGCCTGCCTGATATATTCCATTTCTTTCCCCGTGTAGGGAGGTACATTAAAACGTATCATCCTATCGCCTCTTTTCTCAAACATTTACGCCTCATTCCGCGGCACCGGCAGTTCCATATACGATAAATCCATCATTTTCATACAGCAGCGCATATTCACCGGCAGTTAGGTATTCCTGCAGAATTCTCCACTTCTCCCCCTTTTCAGGCATCTGCCCGTTCTCCTTATAGAGTATTACTGCCGGAAGCGGCTGGTCAGATTCCATCAAAGCGGTCAGTTCCTCCCTCATCTGCTCTGCCGGATAGGTGTCCAGGTCAGGCCAGGCATGGGAGATTCCCGGCGGCATATCCAGCAGATAATTCAGTCCCGGAGCATTGCCGAAGGTCACCAGCGCCTCTTTGGACTTGCCCTCCATGTATCCGAGCAGTCCCGTCAGATTTTCGGCGTTGTCCCCCCGCGTCTTCATGCCTTTCAGTATAGCACTGTTTTCCACTTTTGCATCCCTTTTTTCTCCATAAATTCCATCTCCGAAGGCAAAAGAGACATGAAAGCCAACGCCCTGAATGAAAGCCATTCCCACAACCATGACCGTCATGGCTGCGGCAGGAAAGGCAGATGCCCTTCCAATCCGCGGGGCCAGTGCCCGCCATATGCCCCAGATCGCGAAAGGGGCAGCCAGAAACAGATTATTCAGATTCGGCATGGTATCATTGTTGCTTCCGATGGGCGTTACAATCATGGAAAGCAGCACGATCAGCGCAAGCAACCGATCCCGCTTAAAGTACCGCGCATTTCCCATCACCAGGATGCAGGAAAGCAGGGCCAGATACAGCAAGAACATTCCCCACTCGTAGATGCTTCGGTAATTATAATAAGTAAACGTGAACACGCCTCTTCCCCAGAACAGGCGCACAAGAATCAGAACACAAAGGCCATATCCAACCCGGGCAGGCCAGATCAGCCGTTTCGGGAGGGCACGGAACACGAGCCAGCCGGCCAGCGTACAGACCAGGATGACCATGATCCAGGGCAGTGTCTTTCCATACGCGCCGAGGACGGAAGTAATCATGGAAAGCGGCGAATAACTGTCATCCGTTGCGGAATAGCCGGAAAGGCTTGTGAACATGCCGAAATAGGCTCCCGGGCCGTATTGGATGCAGATGAGGCAGAAGATGCCAAGAAAGCCGATGGCAAATCCCAGGACGCACCAGCCCACGTTCTTCCAGATCTTCGCCCATTCCTCCCCGTTCATCCTGCCGTAGTAGAATACCGCCAGGATAAGCAGCGCTTCCAGGATATTCGGCGTGCGCACCATCACGTTCAGCCCCAGGCAGACGCCGGCCCAGATCAGCAGGTTTCTGCGTCCCCATATCAATCCCCGGTAGAGCAGGATGCAGCCGGCCAGGAAAAAGAAATAGGTCAGGTAATTATACAGGATCGTGGTGGGGCACCAGCAGTAACTGATGGCGATCATCTCTCCCACAAAAACGATCCAGGCCGGCATTTTCCCCTTCAGGAAAAAATATGCCAAGAGAGCCATGGCGCTGATCAGCAGCCGGGTATAGATATTGATCCCAAGAAGCGTTCCACCGAAGGGAAGCTTCATCAGCAAAAATCCCACCGCATTGGCCAGATAGGTGGCCAGCGCCCAGGTTCCTTCCAGTTCCGGGAAAAAGCGAAAATTGGTCAGGCTGTACATGGGATCGGAAATATCTATCCCCTGGTTTGCCGCAAGCAGCGGGTATATAAAGAGAATGCAGGGAAACAGGAAGCGCTGCGCCCTGCCCGCCGCATGTTTTATCCATCCCCTATCGTCCTTCATATGCCCTCCTTTCATTCAGGGCTGCCCTTTCATCATCTCATCCAGCCCATCAAGCAGCCTGCCGCACCGTCTTCCAAATCCTGTCCTGGCAAGCGCCCGCCCTGCCAGCGCAAACAGCCTGCCCCGCAGCAGATCCACACAGACGCCCACGAGGAATACCAAAAGTACGCTCTCCGTCATCTGAATCAAATAGCCGCCCAAATGCTCCGATACGTCGCGTATGATCCACATCGCCCACCTGCCGCTGATATCCACATGCTCATGCAGCAGATAGACCCCCAGCATAGCTGGAGATATCCTGCAGATCAGGCCAGACAGCCTCTCCGAAGGAATGCGCAGTCTGGCAAAGCAGGTAAAGAGCCCCAGAGCCCCCGTCAGGCTCAGGATAAAATTATAATGGAAAGGAACGGAGGAATAATACTCCAGCATTCCCGTCCCGGCACAGACAAAAAGGCTTCCGAGCGTCAGGGCCGCCGTAAGGACGCAGGAGGCCACATAAACCGCAGCGCCCCTCTTTTTCGTAATGAAGAAGGCACTTCCATATTTTCTCAGATAGGCAGCAATCAAATACAGACAGATGAACCAGCCGAAATCATAGCCGTACCGGTCCGAAGCGAACAGAAAAATGCTCACGCTCTTTCCCAGGCAGAAGAACACCAGAAGGCAGACGATGCACGCCTTCAGCTGTCTGCGGCTAAGCGTCCGGATCGCCGCGTTCAGAAGCGGCGTAAACAAGACCATCACCACATACGCGGTGACAAACCAATAATGTCCGGATTCCACCGGGAACAGGCAGTCCCAGATGTGATAGATATTCAAAACCTCCCACCAGGAAAGCACGCCCAACATCGCCAGCACTGCCGGAATGAACAATGTATAGAACAGCACCTGAAGCAGCAGCCTTAAAAGTCTGCGGAATGAAAACTGCTTCTCAGAAAGGAAATAGCCGCTGATCAGCACATAGACGTTCACAGCCACGATACAGAATGATTCCACCAGAACGCCGAAAATCTCCCTCTCCTGCGGGAACCGCCCCACTCCTGCTTCCGGCAGCGCCCCCGTATGGGAAAGAAAATGCATCGTTATGACCATCAGCATCGCCAGGATGCGCAGCAGTTCAAAATTCGTCTGTCTCTTTGCCTGCAAAGCCCGTCTTCCTACCTTTCCCTTGCTATCTGCCCGTTCTCCACGCGGTAGACCATATCGCATTTCTCTATGGTCTGCAGGCGGTGCGCAATGATAATCAGCGTCTTGCGCCCGTGCAGATGATTGATGGAATCCATGATGGCCGCCTCCGTCTCATTATCCAGCGCGGAGGTAGCTTCATCCAGCACCAAAACTTCCGGGTCCTCAAACAGCGCTCTGGCAATTCCGATGCGCTGCCGCTGCCCCCCTGAGATGCGGATGCCCCGTTCCCCGATGCTGGTATCCAGCCCTTCCGGCAGGCTGCGGACGAACTCATCCAGCTGCGCTTCCTTCAGCGCCTGCCATACTTTCTCGTCATCTATTTCATCATCCGGAATTCCAAATGCCACATTCTTGCGGATGGATGCATCGATCATGAAGATCGTCTGTGGAATATAGCCGATATTCTTCAGCCATTCTTCGTAGTGTTCCCGCACCTCAACCCCGTCCGCCAGGATCTGCCCTTCCTGAATGCTGAGCAATCCCAGCAAAATATCGATGATGGTGGTTTTACCGGCGCCGGAGGTTCCCACCACCCCCACGGAGGCCCCGATGGGGATTGTCATGTCCGCATGATTGAAGATCAGGACATCGCTGTTGGGATAGTGATAAACGATATCCTTCAGCTCAATCTTATCCTTTACTTCCAGCTTCTTTACTTCTTTTTTATGCAGATAGGCCGATGCATCATAGTTCACGCTTCCGTCATGGATCTCTTCCTGCAGGTTGTCGCTCACTCCCATGAAGAAAGGCTCAAAATACGAAATAGACGTCAGATAGTTGTTAATGCGGTTAGCGCTGGGCAGCAGGCGCATGGCTGCCACGGCAAACACGCCGATCTGAGTGACCATCTGCGTCATATCCTTTCCTGCCATGATCTGGAAGATGAGATAGAGCACCAGGCCGGCGATACAGACCGTCTCGATCAAAAGCCGGGGAGTGGCATTATAAATATTGTATTTCTGCACGGCGCCCACATAACCGGCTCCGCATTTGGCATATTCATTGATAAAATAACTCTCCCGATTGGCGATCTTGATCTCTTTGATTCCCATCACGGACTGGTCGATCCACTTATATAATCCGCTGTAATAATCCTGGTTCTCTTCCCCGGCTTTTTTCATGATGGGCTTGAGCACGTTCTTGATGATGAGCAGAACCGCCACCAGAAGCACAGCGATGGTCAGGATCATGAACGGATCCTGGCTCATCAGCACGATCACCAGGATCACGAACATGATGACCTCGCTGGTAAGCTGCAGACAGGCAAGGATCAGGCCGTACATGTTATTCACATCAGAAGTGATGCTTCTCTGAATCACGGAGGTATCCGCATTCAGATAATATTCATAAGGCCGCTGCATGAAATTAATCATCATCCTCCTGGATGTGGCAAACTGATTCGTATATACGAACCGCAGCTGCACCACGTTCTGCACATACAGGAAGGCGTTCTTCAGGACAAAGGCCAGAATGATGCCCACCAGCACCAAAATCGTGAACTGGGAGGTGCTTTTCATCCCGAGCGCCCGGTAGGCGTTTCCCAGATAGTTATCCCCCGTCACCATTTCCGGATCCAGCAGCATCTCAATCAAAGGAATGATCAGCCCGATGCTGCACGCTTCCAGCAATGCACCGATGAACATCAGGACGATGATCCCTCCCATCTTTGCCTTCTGCTTTCCATCCAGCAGCACATTCATCTTTTTCAAAATCTTTTGCATCTCATTCCTCCATGCCCGCAGGCTTTCTCATCCAATCATTTCATTCTGCCGGTGGACTTCCGGCGCCTCATAGCGATCCATGAAGTCTTCTCCAAGATATACCTTCTGCTTTGCAAAGCCGATGGCATCCGTCACCGTAAACACGGAAATCACCTTCTCCACCTGAATCTCCGGCAGGAAGTTCATCATCTCCATGGGGAAATCCCCAGCCAGGACAATGCAGTCTGAAAAAAGCGCCTTATAATCCAGTATGTCCCTGGGATGCGGTTTTAAAATCACCTGCGCCCCTTTTCCATATTCCGCAATGATATCCCGGAAAATCCGCTCCCTCGTCTTTAAATCGCACAGCGGTTCCGTCAGTATCAGAATCTTTTTCTCATGGTTCCGGCCCTGTGTCAGCTGCCAGACCAACTCCTCTTTATTCTCCAGGAAAATCCCGAGCAGGCAGTCCCTGTCCGCCTCCGTCAGCCTCTCCGTCAGTTTCTTCCGCGGACATTCCACATATTTGGGACACGGATATTCCAGGACGGAGATATCGTTTACTTCCATATCTATGCAATATTTTCCCCATCCATTCTGAATGAAGATCAGGTTCCAGGAGGCTAACAGCGCCTTCAGCCTGAAATGCCCCCGGTTGTCATAGCGGGCCGTGTCATAATACCGAATGCAGTCCAGTCCATCCTCCACCGCATGATAACGGATCTTCTTCCAACTCAGATAGTATCCGATCGGATCCGAATCGCAGAACACATAGATATCCCCATATCCCTTGAAGTCCACCGGCACATACGGCTCCTGGGCCGCTCCCAGCTTCTTGCAGAAGATCATCCGCGCTGCCATATTGATCAGAATATTCCCACGATCCCGATGATATTTGGCAAGTTCAGGAAAGAAATGCTCTTCCTTTTCCTCAAAAAGATATACGTTCCCGTACAGCCCGGAGCGCTTCAGCCTCTCCTGCAGGTTCCCGAACTTACAGGACATGGTGCTGAGCACCAGATCCGCCCTGCTCCTCTGGTGCAGGCAGGTTCAATTCCTTCAGGCAGGCAATATATACATGGTAAAAGGTATGGCAGACATAGATTCTATCCCTCATGCGTCTTTTCCCTTCAAACCGGATTGTTCATTCCCTGGAGGCATGTATCCGGTAAATCATATTATTTTATCATAGTTCCGGCAAGTCTGGCAAATCTGCATCTTCCCGCCGCCCCTTTTCACCCGGACGTCTCACAGCAGTTTGGACAATTTTGAACTATTCCAGCGTCTCTTCGCAGGTTTTCACCACCCAGACGCCTTCTATCTGCTTCACGCAGCCCTCCGCGGGATAACTCGGCATATTCTGATACTCCTCCGAAGCACGGATGGCCGCCTCTGTTTCCGCGCTCACATCCGGCATCTCAACACCGATATAGGTTTTCATGAAGTTATGGCGCACGCCGCTGGTCAGAAGCCCTGTTTCCTTCGCCACGCCGGACAGATCCTCATAACGCTCCCCATCCAGGGAATAGGAGCCCAGCAGATCCGGCGTCTTGCTCAATCCATACTCTCCGATCAGGGCGATTGCGTCTCCGGTCTGATACCCTTCCGTCGCCTCAATTCTCGCCATGATCCGGTTATAATAGGCATATGCACGCTCATAAGCCACATCCATGCGGAAATATGCCTCGTTTGTCACCACAAAGTTCTGATATCCCACCAGGAGAATGAGCACGACAACTGCCGGACCGATCAGCCTTACCATCTTCTGTTTCTTCTCCGAACCGCTAAGCTGCGTTTTTTCCAGCATGGCGATCACGAATACATACAGCAGATGGAACTGGTAGAGCATCAGCAGGCTGACACTGGCATCCGGCGCCATGATGATGATGGAGCCCATAGCCAGCGGAATCGCTGCGGCAAGGAACACAAAGAGCACAGCAGCAACCGGCTTTTTCCAGAATTTTCCCCGGAAAAAGGAGAAGATCACAAAGCCTGCTGCCGCCAGAGCGGAAAGCACATTCAGGAACCATGCAAATCCGGTCACATAAGACCAGGGCTTCAGGATAAAATATTCAGCCACCCACTTATATGCGCGCAGAATCAGGCGGGGCAGCCGGGAAAGCTCGATCCGTCCCATCTGATCCAGCCCGTTCTGGCTTCCCAGATCCGGATAGATCAGCCTGGCCAGCGCCATGTATATAACCGCTGAAATGACCAGAATCAGAAAAATCCAAAGTCCTTTCACAAAAATCCGTTTTTCATTCTTCTCTTTCAGCAGATCGAAGAACAGGCCGCAGACCAGGATGCCCAGAGCCAGGCACAGATAGGCCTGATAAATTCCCATACTGAGCACCAGCAGCACGATGCCCGGGATAAATCCGAACCGGTATTTCCGGATCAGCCAGGCCGCCGTACAGGCGAAAAGGATGCCGACCGCATAGCAGTCCGCCGTGAACATAAAAGTAAAAAGGCTGCACATGCTGGGAAAGGACATCATCATAAGGGGCACCAGAATGGCGGAAGTGGTGCTGCGCAGTTCCAGCGCCGAGAGAAGCATGCACCCTGCCACGCTGATCAGCGCAATGGAAAAGATCCCGCCCAGCCAGGGCACACTCCATACCCCATCCAAAGGATTCACATATTTCAGGAACCATCTTCCGAATTCCGATCCCACTCCATAACCGCCCAGATTGTTGATATCATCCCAATTCGGCAGTTTGTTGGTCAGCATATATGCATGCACCAGAAGCCCGGACAGGAATCCGGAACAAAAGCACCATTTGATATGGGAAGGAATCCTTCTCCATATCTGCAGCAAAATATCTCCATTCCCCTCAGCCACACCGCTGCCCGCTCGCCGATTATCCATATTCTGACTCATACAGCCCTTCCTTTCCTCTTCTCTCCCCACCCTTTCTTATTTCCGTTTTGTTCTCTCAGGTCTTCGCTATCCCGACGATCACACCGTCCACCTCAACATACTCCATTTCCGGATTCACACACAGATCTCTGTCAGACATCTTATATATGTACAATGTATCTTCTCTTACCTGCGCCAGTTCCTTCGCCAGGTTTTCCGTCATTTCCAATTTGACCGTCTGGCAGGAACTTCCAAAGTCATTCACCGTCATCCCATTTTCCGCCGCATAGACGGAAAGTTCATTCATCAACTCCACATCCTCCAGCATATAGGAGGCGAACACCATATGCTCAATCTCGGAGCCCTCAGCCCATTTATCCCACTTGCCATCTTCCAGCGGGCTCACATAGCTATAGTCCGTGCTGAACTGCACCTGTCTCTGCATGAGCTGCCATTTCCCGTCATACACCTGATATACAGAGAAAATCACCAGCAGTACGGCTGCCATGGCCTCCCACGGCATCTCTTTCTCCATCCACACCACACTTCCCAGAATCACCAGATAGACCACCGGCCAGATGAATCTGCCGGTCATCCCCACGCGCCGCCACAGCCCCAGAAGCCAGTCCGGCACGTCCACCTGCATGGCCACAGAGGATCCCCAGGCAACCGTAGGAGATACCGCAACCAGAACGCTGAGCACGATCAGGATCAGATACGCGACGCCGTTTTCTTTCTTTTTCCAGGAAAAATGGAACAGGTTCTTTTCCTTCTTTACAACCGCCTTATACAAAAACCGCAGCAGCCAGGCCGCGCAGCCCGTTGCGAGTGTCAGCAGCACTCCTGTTCCCGGAAAAGCGAGCCCTTCATCCGCATTGCTTCCGTATACCTCTAAAGACGGAAAGACAATGGACCACCCCTGAGAATTGAACAGGCCGTTCAAATTAAATCCAGCCTGTCCCAACGCAGAACTGTCCGGAATATGGTCATGTGCAAAGCCGCCCAGCAAGGCCACCGAGCCAACAGATGCCGTCAGATATGCCAAAAGCCCGGCCAGATCATTTCTGAATTTCATCCTGCGGAAAATGTCTGAGATAAGGAAACTCAAAAGCACCAGCGCACAGATCGCAATAAAATAAAGTTGCGAGCCCGCTGCCAGCAAGCCGGTCAATCCCCAGCACAATGCGCTTATCTTCTCCGACATCTCCTTCCTGTGAATGCCTAAGAGCAGGGAAAGCAGAATCAGCCACTGGGCGCCAAGCGCCATATTGACACTGACCTGTCCCAGCATAACCGGTGTGAGCACAAAAAGAAGGCTGCCGACCACCGCCTCCGCCTTTTTCTTCACATAATGAAAGATCAAAAGCGCGCCGAATGCCCCTTGTGCTCCAAAGCACAGAAGCCCCCACAATCCGAAATACTGGAAATCCTCCGGAAGAAGTCCCCGGAATATTTTGAAAAAGACCGCGAGCAGAGGCACGGAATCCGTATAGATCACGGACACGCTGTTCGGATAAGTAATCTCATCCATCAAGCCGATGGGAAACATCCAGTCGCTGTTGCGGTAAAAGCACCATCCCAGATAATTCTGCGTCAGGCTGCCGCCGCCTAAAAGCCAGTCCGTATACGTCACATTCAGCACATGCACGCCATAGATACACAGAAATGCTGTCACTCCAATCAGGGCTCCAAGTATCCAGACATTATTCTTTTTCCAAAAGCCTACCGCCGCCTTTACACTTTCTTTCTTCACGGTCTTCTGCCAATCCTTCCGCCCTGATTCCACATTTCATAACATAAAACTGATGCAAGTATATCACCTTTCGGCCCCAGCGGCAAGAACGTGGTTATTTCCGGGGAGCAGATAAAAAAAGATGGAATGCCTCCCGTTCAGCCGCACCGGCAACCACTACCGTTCTTTGAGCCCTTATCACAGGGCTACCCGGGGCAGAGGTATTGCCCGGCCTTTGCATCTTCCTGCGGCATTCCGGTTCCTGCGGCCTTCTCTTCAGCCTGCTGGGACTTGCGCATGGGGGATGGGCTGCTGCCGGACGGATTCCTTTCCCTGAGGGCCTGTGAAAAAATCGTGCTGTTTCTGCCTTTTTGGCCGGAGCGTGCTCACGCGCGCCCTGGCGGCGTTGTTTGACGCCCGTAGGGCGGAGTTCAGCCGCCACGCGGGAGTGCGCTTCGGATGGAAAGGCTGAAACAGCCGTTTTTTGAAGCGGCCCTCGGGGAAAGGAATCCGT
>OLQH01000542.1_pt1 | contig 40204 bp, 39 predicted proteins | sample 1672671 | NCBI WGS metagenome assembly OLQH01 (sample SAMEA3136712, study PRJEB25190) | human gut metagenome
CAGGCCATTGGAAGACGGGAGGGCGGCAGGGAATACCCAAACGAGAGTAAGAACCAGAATAAGGAACAGCGGCCCTTCTTTTTCATATACTATAAAGAAAAATCAGATGGAAAAAGAGAACGGGCTATGTATAAAGGAATCGACGTTTCTGAACATCAGGGCACAATTAACTGGAAGAAGGTAAAGGCGGCAGGCTGCCGGTTTGCCATACTGCGCGCAATGAAGCAAAATGGGAAGGCAGACATACAGTTCCTGGCAAATGCAAGAGGCTGTCAGGAAAACGGCATTCCTTATGAGGTGTACCGTTATACGTATGCCCTGCTCCCCACAGAGGCGCTGGAGGAGGCGAAACAGGTAGTACAGCTCCTTCAGTCCCAGGGGAACCGGCAATGCAGGATATGGTGGGATGTGGAAGATAAGTCCTTGGAAAAGCTGGGGAGGGAAGTGCTTACAGGCCTGATCCGAACCGCAGAGAATACCATTCTCGGGGCAGGATATGATTTTGGAATTTATACGGATCAGGCATTTTACCAGGCCGGCCATTTTGACGCGTCCGCTTTTGACTGTCCGTTCTGGATTGCCCGCTATCCGATCAGCCGTAATTTCACCTTTGCGGAAAATCCTCCCTCGGAGGAATATAAGCCCAGGATCAGCCATCCCCTTTTCGCCTGGCAGTATACCAGCAAAGGCAGTATTAGCGGGATTTCCACACCGGTGGATCTGGACGTATGCTATATGCCGTTCTGGAAAACCAAAACGGAATATTACCTGGAGGAGGTTTTCCACGGCAGCTCCATTTCCGCAGCGCTGGAAAGCATCGGGGCAGACGGTTCCTACCATTACAGGGAGAAAATCGCGGCGGCCAACCAGATACTGGATTATAAAGGAACCTCCGCACAGAATACGCGTATGCTGGAGCTTTTGCGCACAGGAAAACTCATTAAGCCATAATTGTATATTCTCCTTGTCTTTTCCTCCGTAAGAAAGTATTATAATAACGTAAACTATATTACAGAATGGAGGTAGGATAATGAAGAAGAAATATTTTGTATCGCTGGCTGCTGCCGCAGTTGCTGCTCTGTTTTGCCTGATGCCTGTAAAAGCGGACGCGGCGGAGCTCATCAATTCAGATGAATATGGAGAAGTTCTCGTTGTGGATGTTCCGGGCGGGGAGGGGCTTCTCTTTTTGGGAAATACCAGCGGTGAGGTCATGCAGTTTTTAAAGGAAAGCGCAGGAGATCCTTATTTTGTCAGATACAATGTGATGGATGCCACTCTGGCGAAGGTAAAGGCCACAGCCAGCTCCATCCTTGTATTTGACGAGGAGGGGGAATTGACAGGCGTGAAAGGCCCGGCCGAAATCGGGCAGGATATCGCTGGCCATCAGGCGATGATAGAGGCTCTTAACAATATAGATCCTCAGAAGCAGGCAGAGCTGGAAAACCAGCAGCTCATGAGTATCGCTGCCCAGCAGAAAGAGCTGCAGGAGGCCAAAGAAGAAGCGCTTGAACAGAACAGGCAGGCTCTGGCGGCAGGCAATGCAGGGGACGCGGCGCAGTATCAGTTTATGGCAGCGCTTTATGATCAGCTTCTGGCTGTAGCGGCTGCTAAACAGCAGGCTGTCCTTCTTTATCAGCAGCAGGCGGTGACGGAGGCTCAGCAGGTTCTTCTTACAATACAGGAGCTGGCAGGGGTTATTCAGCAGGAAATTGCGGATTATTCCCTTCAGTACCAGCAGGCTCTGTCACAGACCGTTATGAGGGAAATACTGCAGTCCATGCAGTAACAGACCGATTATAAAAGCCCGGCGCACACCAGTCATGCTGGTAAAGGTGCGCCGGGCTTTCTTATGTAACCGTTAATTTCCCTGCTGTCCGGAGAACATTTCCTTCATATCGCTCACCAGCTGCATATCTTCCGATGTAAGCTTCAGGTTGGAGCTGTATTGTTTTCCGTCTGCCGTTGTGATTGTCATTTCTATCAGGGTCCCTTCCGTTACGGCCCCTTTGGATACGGCGTTCAGGAAAGAAGGAAATTTGGGATGCCTGGCCTTAAACTGCTCCCAGGAGGCTCTTATCTGTAATAATTTCATTGGATTTATGGGATTCATAAACAACATTCCTTTCCCTGCGATATAATACCTGATTCGCAGACATATTAATTATACCATTTTTTCGGCAAAAGGAAAGACAGAGAGACGGGAAAATGGTAAAATACATTTGAGACATAATTTATGCTTACGGCGAATGAAGGAGAGCAGAATATGATTTACAAGTGTAAGAACTGCGGAGGGAATGTGGTTTACGACCCGGACAGGAAGGCGATGCATTGTCCTTACTGCGACGGGATAGAAACGCAGGATAAGGCCCCGGGCGGCGGAATGGAGCTGTGCGCCAACTGCGGGGCCCCTATAGAAGCGGGGGATTACCGCAGTGCGGTGAAATGCGAATACTGCGGGCACTATACGATTTTTGATGAAAGGGTGGAGGGTGTTTATGAACCTCGGCTGATCCTTCCGTTTAAGATGGGGAAAGCGGCGGCGGTATCGTGCCTGGAAAAGGAATTTTCCAGACGTGTATTTGCTCCGGAATCCTTTTTGTCACAGGCTACGGTGGAAAAAATGGAAGGTAGCTATATCCCTTTCTGGCTGTATGACATGAAAGCGGACTGCCATTATTCCGGAACCGGGACAACCGTTCGCGTATGGGTGAGCGGAGATACGGAGTATACCGAAACCTCTTATTTTCAGGTAAACAGGGATGTGGATGTGGATTTTGAAAAGCTTCCGGTAGATGCTTCCCTGGAAATGGAGGATCAGGTGATGGATATGATGGAGCCTTATCAATATGAGGCTCTGGAGAATTTCCGGCCGGAGTATATGTCCGGCTTTCTGGGAGAGGTATATAACCAGTCGGCGGAGGTACTGGAACCCCGTGCGGAGGATCGCGCGAGGAAGGACGCATCCGTCATGCTCCACAACACCATGGGGGGATATACCACCCTGATCCCGCAGCAGGAAACTATCCGCATGCATGATATACAGTCTAAATATGCGCTTCTTCCGGTATGGTGGTACCGCTACAGCTATGAAGGGCAAAACTATGACTGCTTTGTGAACGGACAGACGGGTAAGGTAATAGGAAAAGCCCCCTTGTGTAAAAAAAGGATATTCGCTTACAGCGGCACCTTTTTTGCCAGCCTGACCATAATATTACTGCTTATAAAAGGAATACTGGAGGTGCTGTGAGATGAAGGGATATCTGAAATATTTCAGAATTTATTTTATTATTATATTGGCATTGGCGGCAGTATTTCTTATACTTTCCATTGCCAGGGCCGGGGCGAAGACAGAGCGCGCCAATACGGAATGTACCACACAGGAGAGGGTTTTCGATTATGCGGATAAGCTGACCGACAGCGAAGAGGACAGCCTGCGTGAACTGATAGCCAAAAGAGAGAAGCAAACCGGCTGCGATATCGTTCTTGTGACGCTGAATGAGTCTCTGGAGGAATATGCCAGGGGCTATGAGGAGCAGCTGGGCAGCCTGCGTCCCTATCAGTACACGATGGTGTATGCGGATAATTTCTACGATGAGCATATGTTCGGCTACAATAAGCCCCAGGGGGACGGCGTCCTTCTGCTGGATAACTGGTACAGGGAAAGTGACGGAAGCGTATATTCCTGGCTGAGTACCTGCGGCAAGGCCAAGGATCGTTTCAGCAGCTCCATGATTGACAATCTGCTGAATGAGGCGCTGGAGGATGTGGACAGCAATCCATATCAGGCTTATAAAAAATACGTCAATCTTTTCTATTCCGATATGACGGGCAAAAAGGAAATTCCGGCAGCCGCAGTGATTCTCATAGCGGCGGTGGGCACAGCTATATACATAGGTGTCAATTTAAGCCGGAATAAAGGCCGGAAAACGACCGGTGTAACAACCTATGTGGCGGGAGGCCATCCTCAGATACGGAACCAGAGCGATATGTTTCTTCACAAAACGGTGACTAAGCGCCATATCCAGAGGGATACCGGCGGTTCCGGCGGATCCGGCTCCGGAGGAGGCGGCGGACATGTTTCCAGCGGCGGTGTATCTCACGGAGGCGGCGGACACAGCAGATAAGCAAAGGGGGAAAAGGTTTATGAAATTACAGTATTTAGGTCATTCTTGTTTTAAACTGAGTTCAGAGGGGTATTCCATTGTGGTGGATCCCTATGAAAATGGTTCCGTACCCGGGCTGAGGGATTTGGATGTGACGGCAAACCTCTGTGTATGCAGCCACGGGCATGGAGATCATCATGGAGATTCCTGTGTGAAAACAGAAGAAAGCCTGGTCAGGAATCCATTCCGCATCGAAACCGTGGAAAGCTGGCATGATGATGAGGGCGGCATCCGGCGCGGCCCGAATACCATTCATATTTTCCACGGAGAGGGAATGAAAGTAATCCATCTGGGAGACATAGGCTGCAGGCCGGAAAACTGGCAGCTGGATCTGCTGAAGGGGGCGGATGCGGTTATGGCCCCTGCGGGCGGCTTCTATACGGCGGAACCCTCTGTTGTATATGAAATCATAAAAGAGATCCGGCCGCGCGTGGTGATTCCATGCATTACCGGACGGCAGGAAGCGGGTTCCCGGTGCTTAAAACCTGTGAAGAGTTTCTGTCTTACTGCAGCAATGTGGTGCGTTATGAAACGGATACGCTGGTGCTGGACAAAGAAACCGGGAACCAGACTGCGGTGCTGAAGCAGTGGGCATGCCGGTAAGAAATGGCATGCCGGTGAAGAGTAGCATGCCGGTGAAGAATGTATGGCCGAGATTTTTATGAGATAGGAGAACAGCGTGAATATACAGATATTCGGAAAGACAAAATGCTTTGACACCAAAAAGGCCGAGCGGTATTTTAAAGAACGCGGCATAAAGTATCAGTACATTGATTTAAAGGAAAAAGGCATGAGCAAGGGAGAACTGAATGCGGTCTGCCAGGCCGTGGGAGGCCTGGATGCTTTGCTGGATGAGAACTGCAGGGATAAGGACGCCCTGGCACTTGTGCGCTATATCGCAGAAGAGGACAGGATGGAAAAGGTTTTGGAAAACCAGCAGATAATCAAAACACCGGTAGTGAGAAACGGGAAGAAAGCAACTGTTGGTTACCGGCCGGAGGTGTGGAAGGGCTGGGAGTAAAGTATGGGGAGAAAGAATGCGCCGTTTCTCGTCAGAGTAACGGGAATATTAGAGGAAGACGGAGAACTTTTAATCATCCAGCAGAAAATGTCGGACGGAAGAAAGTGGTATCTGCCCGGAGGTCAGCTGGAAGCAGGAGAAACTATCGAACAGGGAATTGTTCGGGAAATGAGGGAAGAAACGGGACTGCATGTGGAATGTAAGGAACTGCTGGCGATCAGTGATACCAACTTCAGCGATCCATGTGCCCTTCATATTCTGCTGCGTGTGAAAAGACTGGCCGGAGCCATCCATGTTCCCCACTGTACATATGATACCGTGGAGATAACGGATGTACAATTTGTTCCCTTCGATATGCTTAAAAGCTATGGTTTCAGTGACAGATTTGTATCGATGGTGAAGGATGGATTCCCATTATCAAACCGGTATATAGGGCTGGATACATTTTTTGATTTTTTTAATTAGGAATATGCTTTCCTTCATAAACAGTTAAAAGCTGATGAAGAGACAAAAAATGAAGGTAGGGGCAGAAATGCGGATTGGACTGTATCAATTTCCCGGAAGCGGGGATATGGAGAAAAATTACAAAACGATAGAAAAAGCCGTTTCCCAGGCGGCGTCACAAAAGGTCCGTTTCCTGGCTTTCCATGAATGCGCGCTTACCGGGTATCCCCCGCTGGAGGTTCCGTCTGTATCAGAGGTGGATTATGCAGCAGCGGCGAAATATAAAGAATGTCTGCGCAGGCTGTCTATCGAGCATTCCATGTATATAGCGGCCGGAAGTATTGAGAAAGAGGAAGGCAGGTATTATAACAGCATGCTCCTGTTTTCGCCGGAAGGAGGGGCTGACATCTATGGAAAGAGAGCCCTCTGGGGATGGGACAGAGATAATTTTGTCCCGGGCAGTCAGCAGGGAATTTATGAAGTGGATGGAATCCGCATGGGAATCCGTATCTGCTTTGAAGTCCGTTTCCCGGAATTCTTCAGGGAGCTGTACCGGGAAAACGCGGAACTCTGCCTGGTATCCTTTTGCGATATATCACAGACAGAGAATAAAGAACGCTATGAGCTGATAAAAGCACACTTACGGACCAGGGCGGTGGAGAATGTATTTACGGTTCTTTCCGTAAATGATATCTCGTCCTTTCAAACGGCCCCGACTGCGGTAATCGATCCCAACGGAGCCGTGTTACTGGAAATGGAGCGGAACAAAGAAGGGATTCTCGTATATGATTATGTAAGAAGTGAGGACAGCTTCGGCATGCTGGGAAGAAAAAGGATTTCGGACGAATTAGTTGACGGCTGTCCATGATATCCCTGCCCCTAAGCAGCTCTCTCAGCGCTCAAATCCATGTATCCAGTCCGCTTTCAGGAAATAAATGAGGAAAACGATGGAACTCAGCGTCCAGGTCAGCGGATAGGCCCAGAAAATTACGTTGATAACAGGAATTATTTTAACCGCTATGCTGATATAAGTAATACGGATGATACACCAGCAGCACATCATAACCAGCATGGGGACGATGGCTTTTCCTGCGCCGCGCAGGATACCGGCCACGCAGTGGGAGAAGGCCAGCAAAAAATAGAAGAGAGTTACGGTGCGGGCCTGAGTGGTACCAAACGCAACCACCTGCGGATCATTATTGAAAGCGGCTATCAGTACGGGCGCAAGCCCGTAGATCAGAAGGCCCACGAGTTCTGCGGTGATGACGGAACACAGAATGCCGAAACGGGCTCCCTTTTTGGCACGGTCATACTTGCCGGCTCCCAGGTTCTGGCTGATGAAGGTGGTCATGGACATGGCGAAGCAGGTGATTGGAAGAAAGCCAAAGCCCTCGATTTTGGAATATGCCCCGCATCCGGCCATGGCCATTTTCCCAAAACTGTTGATATTGGCCTGCACCACCACATTGGCAATGGAGATGATGGAATTCTGGAAACCGGAAGGAAGGCCGTTTTGAATAATCTGCTTCAGGAAAAAGAAATCGAAGCGGATTTTCCGGAAATGGACCCGGTAATCCTCGGGGCTTTTTGACAGGAGTATCAGGCACAGGATGGCGCTGGCAAACTGGGAAATGATGGTAGCCAGGGCCGCGCTTCCCACGCCGAAGCGGAAAACGCCTACAAACAGCAGATCCAGCAATATATTAACGACAGAAGAAATGATCAGATAAATCAGAGGATGTCTGCTGTCCCCCACGGACTGCAGGATACCCACAAAAATATTGTAGAGGACAAAGGCAAGGGAACCGCAGAAATAAATACGGAAATAGATGATGGAATTAGGCAGTACATCATCAGGAGTACCCATCCACAGCAGGAGCTGGGGCGTAAGCAAAACGCCGATCACCGTTAAGGCGGCACCGGCGGCAAGGCCGAATGCGATGGTTGTATGTATGGCCTTCTGCACCTTCTCAATCTGTCTGGCTCCATAAAACCGGCCGATGACCACACCGGCGCCTATGGCGATCCCATTGAAAAAACCGACCAGAAGGAAAATCAGGCTTCCGGAGGAACTGACGGCGGCCAGGGCTTCGCTTCCCAGAAAATTTCCCACGATAAGAGAATCGGCCGTATTATAAAGCTGCTGAAAAAGATTTCCTAAAAAAAGAGGGATGGCAAATGCTATGATTTTTTTCCAGATGGAACCCTCTGTCATCAGTGTGGTTTTAGATGTTTTATTCATGACGTTTCTTCCTGTCCTTCATTTGGTAAGCTTATATAGGGAATTCCGGCAGTTTAATGACAACCGCCAATTTTCTATTATAGCACAGTGAGCAGGAAAAGAAAGCCTGAACTGCCCCTGAATCCCGTTTTTTCGCTTCAGCAGGGCTTCACAGAGGGCAGAATATGCATGATTAAGGTAAAGAATAGACAGGCGCCGGAGGAAAAACTGTTGTATAATTATCGGTAATACAGGCTGCTCCGCAAATCTGACGGAGGGTCGAATTCAAGGAGGATAACAGGAATGAAAATTGCATTAATTAACGAAAACAGCCAGGCAGCAAAGAATGCACAGGTAGAAGCAGTCCTTAAGAAAGTGGTGGAGCCCAAAGGCCATGAAGTATTCAATTACGGAATGTACAGCGCGGAGGATGCCCATCAGTTAACTTATGTCCAGAATGGTATTCTGGCAGCTGTTCTGCTGAATTCCGGAGCGGCCGATTACGTGATTACGGGCTGCGGCACAGGCGAAGGCGCAATGCTTGCATGTAATGCATTCCCCGGCGTGCTCTGCGGACATGTTGTGGATCCTTCCGATGCCTATATGTTTGCCCAGATCAACGACGGAAACGCCATTGCCCTTCCTTTTGCAAAAGGTTTCGGATGGGGAGCGGAGCTGAACCTGGAATACATTTTTGAGAAGCTGTTTGATGGAGAAAGCGGACAGGGATATCCCAAGGAAAGAGTGATTCCGGAGCAGCGGAACAAAAAGATCCTGGATGAGGTTAAAAAGGTCACACACAATGATCTGTGTACGATTCTGAAAAACCTGGATCCGGAATTAGTAAAGGGTGCCATTGCAGGAGAACATTTTCAGGAGTATTTCTTTGCAAACTGCAAGTGCGACAAAATTGCGGCCTGCGTGAAAGAACTTCTGGAAGCATAAGCCAGGAAATGATATAATTATCGGGAAAGACCGGCAGAATGCCCGGACGGGAGATAATCCCTGTGGCAGCTGCCGGTTTTTACGATTAGGGTGCGCTGCGGAAACGGAGGGGGAACATGGCAGCTTTGGATATGACAAAAGGGAGCATTACAGGCCATTTGGTCCGGTATTCCGTTCCCTTGATTGTGGGGAATCTGTTCCAGCTGGCTTATAATGCGGTAGATTCCATTATCGCCGGCCGCTTTATAGGAAAAGAAGCGCTGGCCGCCCTGGGAACGGCGGGGCCGGTTATGAATATCATCATACTTGGAATTTCCGGTATCTGCATGGGGGCAGGTGTTCTGATGAGCGGTTTCTTCGGGGCAGGACGGCATGGGGAACTGAAAAAGGAATTATCGACAATCCTTTTATTCGGCCTTTATTTTTCCCTGACTGTCGCTGTCTGCGGCCTGTTTTTTGCCAGGCCTCTGTTAAGTCTGCTCCGCGTGCCGGACAGTGTTCTTGACAGCGCATGTATTTACCTTAAAATTATTATACTCGGCGCTCCGTTTACCTATTTTTATAATGCGCTGGCAGCGGCCCTGAAAAGTGTGGGGGATTCAGGCACTCCGGTAAAATTCCTGATGTTTGCTTCTCTGCTGAACGGATTGCTGGATCTGATTTTTATAGGAGGTCTGGGGTTCGGCATCGTCTGTTCTGCCGTTACCACTGTGGCTGCGGAGAGCGTATCCGCAGTTCTTACATGGATATACATAAAAAAACGTGTCCCTCTGCTTCATCCGGACAAAGAGAACTTTCGGATCGATCCCGCACTTTTGAAAAAGACACTGCGTTACGGCGGTGTTACGGCTCTTCAGCAGGCCTGCCAGCCGATTGGCAAGCTCCTGATCCAGGGGGCGGTAAACCCGCTGGGAGTGGATGTGATCGCGGCCTTTCAGGCGGTAAACCGGGTCGATGATTTCGCCTTTACGCCGGAACAGAGCATTTCCCACGGAATGACTACCTTTACAGCCCAGAATCTGGGCGCAGAAGGGACGCGGGAACAGAAGACGCGGCGGATAGATGACGGACTGCGCACAGGCTTAATGATGGAATTCTTATATTGGATCTTTATCTTCCTGGTGGTTTTCCTGGCGCGGAATGTACTCATGAAAGCATTCATAAGCGGTGAAGGCGGCAGGAATGTGGTGGAGCTGGGAAGCCGATATCTGAAAACCATGGCTTTTTTCTATCTTCTCCCGGCCTTTACCAATGGCCTGCAGGGTTATTTCCGGGGCCTTGGAAAAATGGGAATCACCCTGGCCGGTACCTTTATACAGACAAGCATCAGAGTGGCGGTTACCTATCTGACGGCCCCTGTTATAGGTATCTATGGCGTGGCCCTTGCCTGTGCCGCCGGCTGGAGCGCCATGCTGCTTTTTGAAGTTCCGTACCTGATTTATGTCAGGAAAAAGAGAAGCCGGCTGCAGGGGGAAGAGATATAAGAGGATGAAATAATGCCGGAACTAAGAGAATGCGGAGGGTGCTTCCATGAGATATAAGGGGAAAATATATAAAAGAATCATGCTTCTCGGAAATTCCGGAAGCGGTAAGAGCTGGACGGCTCAAAGGCTGGGAGAAAAAACAGGATATCCGGTTATTTATCTGGATAAAGAATGCTGGCAGCCCGGCTGGACTTATCCTCCGCAGGAGGAATGGGAGAAGAAAAACAGGGAATACATAAGCGGCCGGGAATGGATTATAGACGGAAACCATCATGAAACTCTGGAGATGAGAGTGGAAGCGGCTGATTTGATTTTGTTTTTTGATATTAACAGACTGCTGTGCATTTATAGCGTGTGGAAGCGTCACGGGCATAAAAGGGTTGATTTCCCGGATTATCTGGATGAAAAGAAGGATAAGGCTTTTTGGCAGTTCCTGGGATGGGTATGGAAATTCCCGGAAAAATGCCGGCCCGGTATCCTGAATATACGAAAAAATCATCCTGAAATAATGTTCTTGACCTTTCGTACCCGAAAAGAAGTATCTGAGTTCTTAAATGAAATAGAACCTTAAATAAATAACAGGTTATTGTAATTCTCCGCTATAATAAAAATATTTGACATACCTAGATAATCTATGCATAATATAAGCATAGATTATCTAGGTATATTTTTTATCAGGCAGGTATGGATGTGACAGAAAATATCTGTAAGGAAAGGAGACCGCAGATGGACAGGAAAATGATGGCGATGGGAACTTCGATGCTTCTTCTGAAGCTTCTGGAAAAGGAAGATATGTATGGCTACCAGATGATAAAGGAGCTGGAGGAAAGAAGCGAAAGTGTATTTTCCCTGAAGGAAGGGACTCTTTATCCTCTGCTTCACACACTGGAGCAGCAGGGTGATATTGAAAGCTTTGAACAGCAGGCACCTACAGGGAGAATGCGCCGATACTACCGGATTACCGCCAAAGGAAGAAAAACACTGGCAGGGAAAAAAGCGGAATGGGAAGCATATGAAAAGGCTGTCAATTCTGTGCTGGGAGGTGTTGTCCATGCGTAAGGGAAAGGAAAAAAACGGACGTGTAATAAACACCGGCAGTGAGGCAGAGCTGTTTCTTGAAGATGTGAAGGCCCAGATACAGTATAAACCGGCTGCGGAAAGGGCAGGTAAAGAGCTGTATGCCCATATGGAAGATAAAGCGGAAGATTACAGGCGGGAAGGCATGCCGGAGGAAGAGGCCATGGATCAGGCTGTAAAGGATATGGGGGATGCTTCAGCTTTGGGAGTCATGCTTAATCAGACACATCAGGTAAGGGTTCCGTCCATGTTTGTCCTTGCTGTTATTCTCGCTGTGCTGGCCGGCCTTGCGGGAAACTTTCTGGAATACTGCAGTCGGAAATACTGCAGTCAGCCGGGCCAGTGGGGAGAGCAGCTTATATTGGCGGCAGGGATGAGCCTGTATTTTCCTGTCGGTCTTATCATCTTCTGGATTACTTTCAGGAAGGGCTATCCATGGATTATACGGTTCAGCGGCTTATTTCTTACGGGAGCAGGGGGCGGCCTGGTGATGGTGGCACTGATGTCAGGGCTTCGCGTCTATGGCGTGGATTTATTCCGGTATTTTGGGATCAATACCGCTTCTATGCTCTCCATGCCGGTTATTGTACTTTCCGTTCCGGTGCTTCTGGTACTGGCTTATAAGCTTCGGAACCGGAAAGAGAGAGGTATCCTGCTGAGTATGGGATTATTTGGCGTCAGCTTTCTGTTCTTCTGCAGGATGGACGGGAGATCCCTGAATATGAATTATAAAATGATATCTTTTGCCGCATTTATGCTGCCCATGTTTTACCTTGCGGTGAGGGGTTGCTTCCGGATTCCGGTGAAAAAAGCGATTCTGCTGATACTGGTGCCGGGAATCCTTATTGCCGGTGTGTGGACTTTGGATAACGGCCGGATACTGAAAGATTACATCCGCCAGTGCTTTTTCCCCCGGGAAGAAGCCCGAAGTTCCTGGGATGATGCCTATAACAGTATACTCATAAAGGAACTGCTTCCCCAGGCACGGCCCTTCGGGGAGATAGAACTGTCTCAGAATAAGTTGGAGGAATATTATACATCAGAATGGTATTTCAATGGAAACTGGGATTCGGAACTTCCAATGCGCACACTCTCAACAAAAAGAAGCCAAAATAATAAGATAGAACTGACGGATATTCTTCCCCAGCATTATCACAACAATTACCGAATCGCCTTCTGGATTCTGAAATATGGCTGGGTGCCCGGACTGCTTATGTTGGGCGGAGTTCTGATGTTGTATCTGTTCATGTTCCGTCTGGTAAGAGATATCCATAATCCTTTGGGAAAAACGGTTTCCTTATCCTGCGCTCTTTTTCTTGCAATGCAGGCTGTTCTCTATGCTGCGGGTAATTTCGGATTCCAGTTTGCCTGGTTTCCGGCCTTCCCTTTTCTTTCGGAAGGACTGGCAAGCATTTCGACAAATATGGTTCTGGCAGGGATGATTGCCTCGGCCTACAGCTATGATCATGCGGTGGAAGAGGAGGAAGAGCTGAAGGCCTTCCGACCGCTTGACCGCAGAGATACGCCCCAGGCGGAATAAATCATATCAGTAAAATCAGCCGGTAAGTCAGGCTGTCGTATATTACGACAGCTGTCTTACCGCTTTTTTGTGCAAATGTTACCAAGAAGCCGGAGGGGAAAGATTATTTGTAGAAATGTACTGCATATGATATAATCTGATCAAGATTGCGGATTCTGGAAAGGAACCGGCGGAGGGACGCCGGCCGGAAAAACAGGAGTGCTGTAAGATCGAATTTGCAGGCACCGGGAGGAAGCTTCATGTGGGCGGAGAGACATAACGTAAATAAAACGATACAGAATATTATTGTTCGTTTGATCATTGTCCTTTTAGCAGTCGTATTCGGTATTATCAGCATAACTTCTTTTTCCACCATTTCCCGTATGCAGGGAAATGCAAGAGTAATCAATTATGCCGGTATCGTGCGGGGAGCCACACAGAGGCTCATAAAGCAGGAAATGAACCAGCATCCCAACGATGAGCTGGTCCAATATATTGACAGTATTATATCGGAGCTGAGTACCGGAGAGGGGGAATATGATCTGATTGCCCTCCCTGATGCGGAATACCGGACGCTGCTGGAAGAACTGACACTGAAGTGGCAGGCCCTGAAGGAAGAAATCATGAATGTGCGGCAGAACGGGGACAGCAGGAGGCTGTTTGAAATGAGCGAAGACCATTTTACAACAGCCGACAGGGTGGTATCCGCGGCGGAAAGGTATTCGGAAAAGCGCGTTAAGTCTGCAAAAGAGATTCTGGTACGGTTAAATGTCGGTTTCATTCTTCTGGTATTTTTGTTTCTGGTTTACGGGCATTGGCAGAGAAAAATGCAGCATGCCCTGGATATGGCGGAAAAAGCGAGCCAGGCTAAAAGTGAATTTCTTTCTTCCATGTCTCATGAAATACGTACTCCCATGAACGGAATTATAGGTATGACGGAAATTGCCAGACGTTCCCTGGACAACAGGGACAAGCTGGCTGACTGCCTGGATAAGATAGATCTTTCTTCCAGTTATCTTCTGACATTGATCAATGATATCCTGGACATGTCCAGAATAGAAAGCGGAAAAGTGGAGCTTGCCCATGAGCCTTTCCGCATAACGGAGGTTCTGGATCGGGTTTATGTGATGTTTAAGCAGAAGGCGGAAGACAGCGGTATTGAACTGTCTGTGAAATATGAAGATCAATCCCTGGAACATGTAACGGGAGATGAACTGCGGTTAAGCCAGATTCTGGTTAATATCGTTTCCAACGCGCTGAAATTTACGCCTTCCGGAGGCAGGGTGGCTTTGGAAGCCAGCGGAAAAGCTTCCGGGACAGACAAGGTGGCTATGGAATTCCTGATTACCGATACAGGCAGCGGCATCAGCAGGGAATTTCAGGCTAAGTTATTCGAGCCTTTTGAGCAGGAGCAGTCCGTAACATCCAGACAGTATTCAGGCACAGGCCTCGGACTGGCAATCAGCCAGAATTTTTCCAAAATGATGGGCGGGGAAATCACTGTTGAGAGCAAACCCGGGGAAGGTTCCCGGTTTAAGGTATCGGTGCTTCTGGATCAGGATAAAGAAAGCAGGGAAACAGGGCGGAATTCGGACAGTCCTTCAAAGCAGTCTCCTGACAGCCTTGCCGGCAGCAGGATCCTTCTGGCGGAGGATAACCCGATTAATTCAGAGATCGTTACGTTCTTACTGGAAAGCAATGGTGCACAGGTGGATCTGGCGATGGACGGAAGGGAAGCGGTGGAAAAATATGAAGCTTCCTCTGTTGACTATTACCAGTTTATTCTGATGGATATTCAGATGCCGGTTTTGGACGGCCTGGAGGCCTGCCGCAGAATCCGTGAGACGGATCGTCCGGATGCGGCCGGTGTGCGTATAATCGGATTGTCAGCCAACGCGTTCAGGGAGGATATCGATCGGGCCAGGCAGAGCGGTATGGACGGATACCTGACGAAGCCGGTTGATATGGTGAAGCTGCTTGCGCTGATAAGTAACGGCTGAGGCCGGCTTTTCATATGATAAAAGAAAAGCGGCTGATACGGATATGGATTTTAAAAAGAGTGAGACCTATAAAAATCTGAAAAAAGCTTATGACGGAGAACTGCTTGCAGGGACCAAATACAGGATTTATTCCCGCATTGCCAATAAGGACGGGTTCCGCCAGATAGGCAATATTTTTGAAGAGACGGCAAAAAATGAACAGGAGCATGCGGAGATTTGGCTTCGTATGATGAATGAAGGCGCTCTGCCTATGCTGGATGAGATCCTGAATGAATCTCAGATGTGTGAAAAATATGAATGGACGGAAATGTACAGGGATTATGCGGAAACGGCTGAAAAAGAAGGCTTTTTTGATATTGCAAAGCTTTTCCGCAATGTGGGTGAGGTGGAAAGACATCATGATTTCCGATTCCGCCAGCTTGCGGAAAATCTCAGAAACGGAGAGGTGTTCTGCAAGGAGGAAGAAGAGGTTTGGGTCTGCCTGAACTGCGGCTACGTGCATTTTGGAAAATGCGCCCCTGAAAAATGTCCGGCCTGCGGCTATCCTCAGGGATATTTTGCACTGAATTGTGAGAATTATTAGTAGGAAAAAGGAAGAACGATGAGGTTCTTCCTTTTTTACGTTTAAAAATGGAGTTTTTTATAAAGTTCGGAGAACATCTCCTTCCCCTTGAAAATCAGCAGCCCGGTCAACAGAAGAAAACTGATGCCGCTGCAGAGAACGCACAGATACATGACGTGGGCGGCTCCTGTAATCAGAAGCACCGCCGGAAGCAGGCCGTACAGCCCGGCCAGAATATAATAAATCATATAATCCTGCACCTTCAGCTTCTGTACTTTTGTGATGATCAGCATGGATAACTGGATGAGAAGGCACACCGCAGGCAGCACATAATCCACGGACCAGCCATACCAGCCGGTAAACAGATCCCACAACACACACACGGCCGGGATGAGAAGCATCTGCCATATGGCATTCTTCAGCAGATTATGCCTTTTGAAGAAGCCAAGTGCAAGCGCGAGCCACATACTTAAGGAACCGCCGATGACATAGGCGGACCATCGCAGTGTCGGTGTGAAAATAATATTTACCATGACAGCAGCGCAGGCGGCGGCAATACAGCAGAAGGAAAACCACTGGAAAAAGCGGAGCCCCTTATATTCCGGCGCTTTTTTGACCGGAAACCTGTCTTCCAGTATGGAGGATTCCACACCGAAGCTTTTCAGGATGCGGAAAAAATTCCGTTCAATATTCTGATTCTGAAAACCGGAGGCAAAGCTGAGAACCAAATCATCCTCAAAGGAGCACATGCTCAGTTCGATCTTAGGCGTGCTGGTAAAGACGCCGAACCGGCTGATATAAGGAACGTATTCCTTTGGCATGGAAACCACGCCGAGGTTGGAAAAAACAGCGGATACATCCTTTTTTGCAAGCTGTGCGCCCAGCTGCATGCCCAGATTCTTCAGCTCCAGAGGGAAAATACGCAGGATGGGATTTTGCTCCAGGCCCATAAGGCTGCTCATTCTCTGCCCCAGTCTTTCCTTTGTCAGCTCTTCATGGAAATAAGCGCTGACGGACTGTACCACATCAGTAAAAGAGAAATCTTCCTCTGCGAAAAGATAGCCCGGTTCTATCCAGCCGAAAAAGTTCAGCATGGAAGAAGATGGGAAATATTTCCTCAGATTCACGGGAACCATGAGGATTACAGGCTTTCTACGCTGCCGTCTGCTGCGCTCCTCATGGATTGCACACAGGAAAACAGCGGTAAGAAAAACGGTCATGGAGACTCCGTATTCCTTGGCCTTCTTAAGCAGCGCCTGACAGGACACAAGCCCTTCCGTAATATTCAGGCTTCCATAGCCTGTGCGCGGGCCGGAAATCTGGAAGGAGCTGGCTTTTTTGCCCTGGCGGCTTTCGGTCTTGGAATAGTATTTGGAAAATCCGTCTGATTCCTGATCCTGCAGAGTCATGTCCTCCTCCGTGAAGGATATATCGGGCAGGGCGGCGTCCCTGTACCTGAGAATCAGATAATTTTTTACAAGCTCCTTCAGAAACTGTATGGCTCCGGTACCATCCGTGAGGGCGTGAAAAACTTCGAAATTAATCCGGTTTTTATAATAGACAACCTGAAACAGAAGGGTTTTCCTGTCTCTGATGTACAGATTCAGACAGGGTGGATCCACCTCTTCCTTTACTTTGGGCTTCAGGTCGCTTTTTTCCAGGTAATACCAGAAGAAGCCTTTACGCATGACGGATAGGAAAACAGGGTACTTATCTATCGTTTTATCCAGTGCGGACTGTAATATGCTGCCGTCTACGGGTTCCTTCAGCTCACAATAAAAGCGGAAAACCCGGGTGTCCTTTTTGTTGCTGGTGGCCGGGAAAATTTTGGCGGCATTGTCCAGTTTTCTCCAATGAGATCCTTTGGTGCCAAACACTTTATTCATTCTCCTTCAGAAATTGATTGATGATTGTATAGCTTTCCTGTACATGATAGTATTTGATGCCCAGGGCGAAAAAACCGTGGAGTGCATCTTTTATTCTGTGTATTTCCACTTCATTTCCCGCCTCGAGGAGCTTTCGTCCGTAGGCCTCCCCTTCATCCCGCAGCGGATCGAACTCCGCGGTGAGAATCAGTGTCCGGGGCTGCTTAGATAAGTCCGGCTCCAGTATGGGGGCAAAATAGGGATTCTGCCGATCTTCTTCGCTGCTTTGGTAGTAATCCAGGTACTGGCACAGCTTCTGCCGTGTGAGAAGAAAATCGCTTCCGTTTTCCATAACGGAAGGAAAGGGCGAAGCCTCCGAATAATCGTTGTTAACAGCCGGATAAATGAGAACCTGCTGCTGCGGCATAAATTCACCGCGATCCCTTGCCATTAAGGACAGGGCGGCGGCGAGATTGCCCCCGGCGCTGTCTCCTATCAGGGTGATGCGGGAAGGATCCGTATTCAGAAGAAAACGGTTGGTATAAATAGCCTTTGCCACCGCATAACAGTCCTCCAGCCCGGCAGGAAACGGGAATTCGGGGGCCAGGCGGTAACCGACGGAAACCACGGCGTGCCCTGTGTCTTTGGCTAATCCGGCACAAACCCGGTCATAAGTATCCACACTTTCCGTAACCCATCCTCCGCCGTGGAGAAACAAAAGCACGGGCAGGGTATTTCCTTCCATCCCGTTTGGGGCAGGGAGCTCTTCTCCCGGAAGATAGATGCGGGTGGGAACCTCATAGGCGCCGTTGTATATTTTGGTATCGATGGTTCTGTAAAAGCGCTTGAGTGGATCGATTGCCTTGATGTTGGCAAAGGCCCTGGAGGACTGTACATTGATGTCGCCGTAGGAGAGAGCCTTCAGGACGGTTCGCATTGCTTTGTTTATTGCCATCTTTTAGTTTACCCATATTCTGCGGGGGCAGAATTCCTTTTCATAGGAAAAGCATAACACTATAAGAAAAAAATGTAAATGGGGTGGGACGGATAAACCCATCCGCCGCAGGGGGCCTCTGGGCTTCCGCCGTGCCCCGGTTCTTCCTCCCTCGCCGTCGCTGCTGTGGGTATGGGTTGGGGGGCAGCTTCGAAAATGGGGTGTTTCTAAATGTTCCGTTCTGCCGGGAGGCTGCCAACGCGGCAGAACTCCTCATGAAGCGACTTTCAGTCGGCTTCATTCGTCAGACATGCCGCTAGGGGCGGCAGTCTCCCGGCAGAACGGAGCATTAAGAAACATCACCATTTTCTCAGATGTCCCCCCAACCCATACCCACAGCAGCGGCGGTGAGGGAGGAAGAACCGGGGCACGGCGGAAGAGGGAGGCCCCCTGCGGCGGATGGGTTTATCCTGGGGTAGTGGTGGGCGGGGGGAAAGAGAAAAGGGAAAAGAGAGAAAGGAAAAGAGAGAAAGGAAAAGAGAGAAGGGAAAAAAAGCAGGCCGGAGAAGGGGAATCCGGCCTGCTTTTTGGAGGATAAGGGGATTAATAATAAGATTGGGTTAATGGGTGTAGGAAAAAAATAGTTGGGTGGAAAAATAGTTGGTATGGAGAATTAGTAGGGATGAAAAATTAGTTGAGGCATTTTTTCATTAGTTCGTAGGCTCCTTTTTGCTGGATTAGGATTAGGTCTTGGCAGACGGTTTTTTCCAGGTTGGGGAGGGTGGTCAGGTCCAGGCCCCAGAAGGCTGAATTGGTGCATACTGCGTGGACGAGGGCTTCGGGGGTGTCCTGGCGGTGGGTGGCAAAGAATTCCAGGATGGGGCGGTCGTCGGTGATGGTGTAGTCGTTTCCTTTGGGGCGGGTGGCGGTGAGGCCGGTTTCGGTGAGGGTGTGGCCGTTGTAGAAGGCTATGTAGAAGGCGAGGGAGGCGGTGAGGCAGGGGGGGAGGGTCTGTTTTTGGTCTGCGTAGGCCTTCAGGGAGGGGAGGACGCGGGCTTTCCATTTGGAGGTAGAGTTTAGGGAAATGGAAAGGAGGGCGTGGTCTATGTAGGGGTTGCGGAAGCGTTCTGTTACGGAGGCGGCGAAATCCTGGAGTTCTTCTTTGGGGAGGGTCAGGGTGGGGATGATTTCGTCGTAGATGGCTTTGTTCATGAAGCCCTGGATGGTGGGGTCTTCCATGCAGTCGCGGACGATGTCCTGGCCGGCGAGGTAGGCTCCCAGTACCATGGAGGTGTGTGCTCCGTTGAGTATGCGTACTTTGCGTTGTTTGTAGGGTTTGTGGTCGTCTGTTACGAGGATGGGGAGGCCTGCTTTTTCGAAGGGGAGTTCGGTGCGGATGGACTGGGGGCCTTCAATAACCCAGAAGCCGAAGATTTCTCCTGTGTCCATGACGTTGTCTTCGTAGCCGTTTTCTTCGTTCAGTGCGGGGGCTTCTGTTCTGGGGAAGCCGGTTACGATGCGGTCAACGAGGGTGGAGCAGAAGGTGTTTTCTTTTTGGAGCCATTGGATGAAGTCCTGTCCGAGGTTCCATTGGGATGCGTATTTCAGGACGCATTTTTCCAGTTCTTTTCCGTTGTCGTCTATCAGTTCGCAGGCAAGGATGAGGAAGCCTTTGCCGGGCTGGCTGCCGAATGTCTGGAATCTGTGGTATAGAAATTGGGTGAGCTTTCCGGGATAGCTTGATGCGGGGCGGTCTTCGAAGCGGCAGGTGGGATCGTAGGTGATGCCTGCTTCTGTGGTATTGCAGGAAATAAAGCGCAGCTGGGGGTTTTCGGCGCAGGCCATGACGGCGTCGAAGTCAGTGTAGGCGTTGAGGCAGCGGCTCACGCAGGAAATGATTCTTTTTTTGTTTACTTTTTCGCCGTTTTCGCAGCCGCGGAGGTAGAGGGTGTAGAGTCCTTCCTGTTCGTTGATGGCATCCTTGAGGTCAAAGGCTCCGGGGATGGGGGCGATGGGCTGGACTAATACCACTTTGGAGTTGAAATCTGCTTTTTCATTCATGTTGTCGATGAAAAAGTCTACAAAGGCACGCATAAAGTTGCCTTCTCCGAACTGGATGACGCGTTCGGGGGCTTCTTTCAGAAGGTATCCGGTAAATTCTTTTTCTTTCAGGGTCTGGTATGATAATTTGTTCATTTTTTTATTCCTCCTATAGGGTGACGCCTTGTTTGAAAATGGCCATGTCGTGGTAACCGGCGGCTTCCGATTTTACCTGTTCGCCGTTTGCCACGCGTATTACGTAGTCGAAGAGCATTTTTCCCAGTTCGGACAGCGAAGTGCCTGTTACCAGGCGGCCGCAGTCAAAATCGATCCAGTTTTTCTTTTTTTCTGAAAGTGCGAGGTTGCTGGATATTTTTACTGTGGGGACGGGTGAGGCAAAGGGGGTTCCCCGGCCGGTGGTGAAGAGGACAATCTGTGCGCCGGAGGCTGCCAGGGCTGTGGAGGCAACCAGGTCGTTGCCGGGAGCGCTCAGCAGGTTCAGGCCGTGGGTTCGGACGGGCTCTCCGTAGGAAAGGACGCCGCGGACCGGGGCGGAACCGGATTTCTGGGTGCAGCCAAGGGATTTGTCTTCCAGGGTGGAGATGCCTCCTTTTTTGTTGCCGGGGGACGGGTTCTCGTAAATGGTCTGGTTGTGGGCTGTGAAATAGTTTTTAAAATCGTTTATGAGGTCTACGGTCTGATGGAAAATTTCTTTGTTTTCACAGCGATTCATGAGGAGCGTTTCCGCACCGAACATTTCAGGAACCTCGGTGAGGATGGTCGTTCCGCCTTCGGCGATGAGAAGGTCGGAAAAAACACCGACGGCGGGATTGGCGGTGATGCCCGACAGGCCGTCGGAACCGCCGCATTTCATGCCGATAATCAGTTCGCTGCAGGGGATGGGTTCGCGCTTTGCTGTGCGGGCGTAGTCGGCCAGCTGCTTTACCAGGGCGAGGCCGTCCGCGATTTCGTCCTCCGAATCCTGGGCGACAAGAAATTTGACGCGGTCAGGGTTGTAGGGGCCGATGTATTTTTTTAATTCTTCTATGTTACTGTTTTCGCAGCCAAGGCCGAGGACGAGGACGCCGCCTGCGTTGGGATGGTTGACGAGATCGGCAAGAATCTGCCGGGTGTTTTCCTGATCCTCACCCATCTGGGAACAGCCGTAAGGATGGGGAAAGGCGGCGACGGCATCCAGGTTTCCTGCGGCAAGCCCCTGTGCCCGGCTGGCTATGGCGGTGGCAGCGCTGTTTACACAGCCGACTGTGGGAATGATCCAGATTTCGTTTCTTACTCCTGCCCGGCCATTTTCCCTGCGGTAGCCGCAGAAGCAGGGAGAATCTTCCGGACGGGCAGGATTTTCACGGGCTTCCTGAAGGGAAGGGGAGGGCTGGTAGGCATAGTCCAGTATGTCTCCCAGGCCGGTTTTCAGATTCGCGGTATGAACCCATGACCCCGGCAGAATATCGGCGGCAGCCGTGCCGATGGGAGCGCCGTATTTAATGACAGGCTCTCCGGCCCGGATAGGTATCAGGGCAAATTTATGTCCCTGTGGGATGTCCTCCTGCAGGGTGAGTGGATTTCCTTCCGCCAAGATAACAGTACCGGCTGCAAGGGGCTGCAGCGCCACGGCAACGGAATCTCCGGGGTGGATGCGGATAAAAGTCTGCATGAATTATGTAATCCTCCTTTGAAGAAATGTAAGAGCTTACATTAAAATTACACCTCTTTATTCCCGGAGTCAACCTGTTTTTGGAAAAATAAGAGGATAAGAGGAAGATTTATTAATTATGTATAGAAGATGATAAAATCATTGGTTAAAAAGTTAATATAAAGAGAATTGCATTTTATGGTTGGGCAGGATATAATGAAAGAAAAATGTAAGTATTTACATAAACGGAGGAAGAGAAAATGAAGGCATTTATGGACAAAGACTTTTTATTAAGCACGGATACGGCAAAGAAGCTGTTCCATGAAATTGCGGAACCCATGCCTGTCCTGGATTATCACTGCCATATCAATCCCCGGGAGATTGCGGAGGACAGAAAATTTGAAAACATCACGCAGGTATGGCTGGGCGGGGATCATTACAAATGGCGTCAGATGCGTTCCAACGGTGTGGACGAGTATTATATCACAGGGGAAGCTCCGGACAGGGAAAAATTCCAGAAATGGGCGGAAACTCTGGAACTGGCTGTGGGAAATCCTTTGTATCACTGGAGCCATCTGGAGTTGCAGCGTTTCTTCGGATATCATGGGATTCTGAACGGGGAGACGGCAGAGGATGTATGGAAGCTGTGTAATGCACGGCTGCAGGAAGACAGCATGAGCGTCAGGAACCTGATCCGGCAGTCTGCGGTTACTCTTATTTGTACGACGGATGATCCGGCGGATGATCTGCGCTGGCATAAGGCGCTGGCAGAGGACAGAGGTTTTGAGGTACAGGTGCTTCCCGCATGGCGCCCGGATAAGGCCATGAATATGGAAAAGCCGGATTATACGTCATATATAGAGAAGCTGGGAGCGGCGGCAGAGATGGAAATCCGTTCTTTTGCGGAACTGAAGGCTGCGCTGAAGAAAAGAATGGATTTCTTTGAAAGCTATGGCTGTAAGGCAAGTGATCATGCGCTGGAGTACGTGATGTATGTTCCGGAAACGGAAGAAAACATTGAGAAGATTTTTGCAAAGCGTCTCGAAGGGGAAAATCCGGACCGGGAAGAAGAACTGAAATTCAAAACGGCCTTTATGTCATTCGCTGCGGAGGAATATGCAAAAAGAGGCTGGGCAATGCAGCTTCATTATGGCTGTAAGAGGGATAACAATACTTCCATGTACCGGCAGTTAGGACCGGATACGGGGTATGACTGTATCAATAATTATGCACCCTCCAGCCAGATGGCAGATTTCCTCAATGCCCTGAACGTAAAGGGAGCCCTTCCCAAAACCATAATTTACAGCCTGAATCCCAATGATGATGAAGCTATTGGCAGTATTATCGGCTGTTTCCAGAATGCGGATGCCGTGGGAAAAATACAGCAGGGCTCTGCATGGTGGTTTAACGATAATAAGAACGGAATGATGAAGCAGATGACTTCCCTCGCCAATCTGGGGCTTTTGGGGAATTTTATCGGAATGCTTACGGATTCCAGGAGTTTCTTATCTTATCCCAGGCATGAATACTTCCGCAGGATTCTGTGTGAGCTCATCGGCGGCTGGGTGGAGAACGGGGAATATCCCAATGATGAAAAAACGCTGAAGCGTATTATAAAAGGGATATCCTATAATAATGCTGTCCGGTATTTCGGATTTACGTTGGAAGAAAAATAACAGAGGATAGCCTGGAGTATATGACATATCAGATCCCCGGATGGTTTTTATAACTGTCCGGGGATCTGATATGTCTTTTTTTGCGGCAAAAATTCTCTTAAATACAATAAAAAAATCATTGACGGCTTCGGTAGAATGCTGTTATACTAAATAAAACCGACTGACGGTTTATTTTTTGAAACAATTAAAGACATCTGTGGGTCTGCGCCGTACTCACGGAGATCGGGATTGCTGGTACAGCGCAGAAGGGTGAAGAAATATGAAGCAAGAGGAAAAATCCATGGCCTCCAAAGGAAGGGTATTGGAAGCGGCCGCTTCGCTTTTTATCAGGAAGGGCTATGAAGAAACTACCATGCAGGACATTATGGAAGAAAGCGGTCTGTCAAAAGGGGCGATTTATCATCATTTCGCAGGGAAACAGGAGATTTTAAGCACGATGATCGCCGATGCGCAGATGAAGGTAAATACTTTTTTCCAGGAGATGGAAGAGAACGCAGAAATGACGGTAAAAGAGAAGATAAGCAGAATTATCCGTTACTTTTTTGATAATAAGAATCAGAGCATGCTCATAAGAAACCGTTGGGTGGAAAAGGTGCCGTATGCCCTGGTAGATACGGTAAGAAACGGAAATGCGTTTATTGCACCCCGGGTTGCGGGAATTATTAAGCAGGGAAATGAAAACGGGGAATTCCGGTGCGATTTTCCGGAAGAGCTTGCCGAGGCGCTTCTGCTGCTGCTGGATGTATGGCTGGATCCGGTCATAACAGATCGGACGGCTGATGAAATATGCAGAAGGCTGGAATTTATTTTCCGGCTGCTGGAAAGCTTCGGCACGCAGCTGTTTGGCCCGGAGGACATGGAGGCGATGAAGCGGATGTATGCCGGATATGCGGCGGAAGGAGACATGAAAAATGGGAGAAACTAGAATTTATTACTTTTCAGGATCAGGAAATTCTCTGCATGCGGCAATGGAAATTGCAGAGAGAATAAAGCCTGCCAAAATTATTTCCATGAGAAATGATCCGGCCGTTGTATCAGCGGCAAAGGCGGATACAATCGGATTTATTTTTCCGGTATACCATTGGTCGCTGCCAGAGTATGCACGTAAGTTTATTGAGAGGCTTGAAATAAATAAGAATGCCTATATCTTTGCGGTAGCCTCCTGCGGAGGCCTTCCGGTGAATGCGCTGAACGATTTTTCACAGATACTGGAAAAAAAGGGAGCCAGGGTCTCTTATTCGGGAGTACATAATAATGTGGCAAGCTATGTAGCGATGTATGAACCATTTCCGGAGCCGGAAAGACAGCTGCCGAAAGCGGCGGCGGAACTGGAAGAGATCGCCGGGGATATAGCCCGGAGAACGGTGAATGAACCGGTCAGGAAAAGCGTGGGAAAAGAAATCATGCGCTGCATACAAAACCCCTTTGTAAAAGCACTTCCGAAGAAAGACAGAGGTTTTACCGTTTCGGAGGACTGTGTTTCCTGCGGGATATGCACAGGGGTGTGCCCGGCAGGAAATATAACCAGGAAGGATGGAAAACCGGTTTTTCTGCATCACTGCACCCAATGCATGTCGTGTATTGTATTTTGCCCCCGCCAGGCGATCAACTATAAAAACAAGACACAGAACAGGACAAAATACCACCATCCGGCGGTAACGGCCGCGATGATGGCAGAGAATGAGATGGATTTTAATTAATCGTGGTTTCCCTCTGAATAATATCCCCGGAGAAAACGGTACGTGCAGGAATGTTCTTACCATCCAGGGCCTGCATTAAGAGAGAGACCGCCGTTGTGCACATGAATTCAACCCGGTTATCAACTGTGGTTATTTCGGGTGTGCTGCAGGTGGAAATCAGGGAATTATTATAACCAGTCACCTGAAACTCATCCGGTATCCTTCTTCCGTGGGATAAGGCAAATTTTACCGCGCCTACGGCCAGCTCGTCATCCGAAGTGACGCAGGCGTCAAAGGAAAGTCCTTCTTTTTCCAGAGCATCCAGAAAGGCGGCTGTTTCATGGACGGAGGTGGGGCTGGCAAAGATTCTCTTATCCGCATCAGTTATTCCATTTTTTATGCAGGCTTCCCGGAAGCCTGCTATTTTTTTACGTCCGCTGTAGCTCAGGCTCCGGTACAGATAGACAGGGGCATGGGAACCGCGGCGGAACAGGGATTCCGTCATCTCATTTACCGCCAGGCGGTCATCACAGAGGACGGAGTAGATACGATCTCCCGCCAGATAGCCGTTCAGGATGAAAACAGGAACCTTTCCGGCGGCTTCAAAAAGATAAGCGTTATTTTTTTCCGTATCCTCCACGAAATTGGAGCCTGCAAAAAACAGGGCATCCACATTCCTTGAAAGCAGAAGCTGCAGGTATTTTTTCTTTTCCTCCAGATGATAGCCGGTGCAGCAGAGCATGGAAGCATATGAATTCTGCCGCAGCTCTCTTTCCAGGTAATAGATGGCCGACGCCAGATAGACATCGGAGGAATCCGCACACAGGATTCCCACGGTGTGCATGGAATTCAGTCCCAGGCTGCGGGCAAAGGCGTTGGGAGTATAGCTGTTCTGTTCGATAACCTGAAGCACTTTTTCCCTGGTGGAAGGGCTCACCTTATCGCTTCCGTTTAAAACACGGGATACGGTTGCAATGGAGACGCCTGCCTGTTTGGAGATATCGTAAATGTTCATAATGAAATTCCTTCCGAAGTTAGTGTAAGCGCATACATGCTTGATTGAATGTATTATACAATATATAATGAAAGGAAGCAATCATATGGAAAGAGGAATGGAAATGAAGCGACTGATATTACTATGCGGTGCAAATGGAATCGGGAAGTCCACGGCTAGCGCTGAACTGATGAAAAGGCTGCCGCATTCCTCCTATATTGACAGTGATTATTGCCGGATGACCAATCCTCCCATATTTAATGAGGAGCTGATCCGGCTGAATTATAAAAATATCCTCGCTATGATGGAGAATTCCTTTGTCTGCGGGGAAATACAGAATGTCATATTTCCATTTGGTTTTCACGGACACAGGAAACAGTTGTTTGATGCCTTGTTGGAAGAACTCCGACAGAAAGGTATCTCTTTTGAATTGGTACCAGTATTGCTGTACTGCGGGGAGGAAGAAAATGTCCGCAGGGCCAGGGCTGACGGACGGGATGAGGAAAGGATCCGGCGGGGGATCCGTAATTCCAGGGTCGTTTATGAGAATGTGGATTATCCCCGGATCGATGTCACGGATATGACGGCGGAAGAAACCGCGGAGGAGATCCTGAAGCTTATCGGAACCGGAAATGAAGAAGAAACCGGAAATGCGGTTATGGGGAGTATGGAGTGAAAATAGAGGATATAAAGGCCTATTGCCAGAGTAAAAACAGGGCTTATGAGGATCATCCTTTTGGGGATATTCCTGTCTGCTATAAGCTGAACGGGAAGATATTTGCACAGATTTATCCTCTCGAAGAGGAGCGGAAGATTACATTAAAATGCAGTCGTGATGCGGGGGATTTTTACCGTCAGGTTTATCCGGGCATCGTTGTGAGAGGATATCACTGCCCTCCCGTGCAGCAGCCTTTTTGGAATACGGTGTACCATGACAGGCTTCCGGATGAGGAACTGCTCAATATGATTGACCATGCCTATGAACAGGTGCTGCATTCATTCAGCAGAAAGGTGCAGAAGGAGCTGGAAACGGAGCCTTCGGAAACAGGGGAAGAGGAATGTTCGGATTTGGAAAAAAAGAAAAGAAAAAAGAACTGAAACAATACATAACGGGAGCAGGAGCCTGTGTGGTGACCAAATCGGTTTTAAACGGTGAGACGGGACTGAAATGGCTTTTCCGAGAAACGGATGGGATCGGAAACGGATGGGTTGCACTGGGAGAGGCCGATACCCAGGCTTATGTGGATGACGCGGCTAATTATGCTATTGTGGATTTTAATACGCTGGCCAATATTGAGCCCGCGGTGCTGAATATCCTGCATATGCCGACAGGAGCGGATCTGGAATTTAAACCGGATCCATCCGGCGGTTATTTTGTGGATACCGTAAATGGGAAAGAAATCCGGGAACCCGTGAAGGCGCCAATCCAGGAAGCCTTTGAGCAGAATTTGAAGTATCTGAATAAGGAAAGTTATCCGGCGGAGGAGCTGCTGAGATATTTTCATGGGAAAGGTGATATGCGCATCTTTTGTATGGGTGAGGCAGACTTCCCCAGCGGGGAGATTATCATAGCGGATCCGCTGGTTTATCTGGGAAACGATAAATACACGGAGCCGTTAAACCGGAAAATCCCGGCAGGCTCTTATCCTGTGGAGCTGGCGATCTTAGACTCCCCTGTTGCGGGGCTTCGGATTGCTGCCGCCAGATTGAAAATCCGGGAAACGGATATCTGCCGCTATGAGATCGCCATGCCGGTGGGAACGACGGCGGCTCAGTATAACCAGCCGGGGATTTTCGCGGGCTTCGGCGTGGATGCCGGAATGGCATGCTTCTGCGACGCTGCGGCGGCAAAGGAATTCGGAGAGTTTTCCGACGGATGGCATCAGCAGAATCCGGGGAAAAACCAGTATGATGACTATTTTGCACAGCTGTTCCGAAGCAGCTATGAAGCTTATCCCGATGTACAGCGGGAGGACGGGGATTTTATTGAGTGGGCGGTGCCCGGATACGGACACCGGATTGCCATGTTTGCCAGCGGACTGGGAGATGGATTGTATACCGGCTATTGGGGCCTTGATGCCGGGGAAGAGGTGACGGAGCTGCTTATACCTTTTATGAACCCTGATTATTTTTCCTGACCGCTGTCAAAATGTTATGGGAGCAGAGAAGGATTTATAATATAATTTTTATGGAGGAAGAACTATGAAAAATTTCAGATTTGCCATTATGGGTGCGGGAAATATCGCCAATAAATTCTGCGATGCGGTAAAACGTATGGGAGATTGTGAAGTGGCGGCAGTTGCAAGCAAGTCCATGGAACGTGCGAAGGGCTTTGCGGAGAAAAACGGCATTAAGGCCGCTTACGACAGCTATGAAAAGATGCTGGCGGAAGAAAAGCCGGACTGCGTTTATATCGCGGTAACCCAGGATGCCCATTACGCACTGTGTATGCTCTGCCTGGATTATAAAACACCGGTTTTGTGTGAAAAAGCCATGTTTTTAAACAGCGCCCAGGCGGAAGAAGTATTATCAAGGGCTGAAAAAGAAAAGGTTTTTGTCATGGAGGCCATGTGGAGCAGATTCCTTCCGGCTATTAAAATGGCAAAGCAGTGGATGGATGAAGGGAAAATAGGGACTCCCTCCTTCATTGATACGGCGATCGGCTTCCTTGCGCCCGTTAATAAGGACAACCGGTATTACAGCCCTAAGCTCGGCGGAGGAGCTTCCTACGATATCACGGTATATGCCTATGAACTCACAACCTTCATGATAGAACAGCCTGTGGAAGACGTGCAGGTGTCTGCTGTCTGGAGTGATACCGGCGTGGATATCTCCGATCAGGTGACTTTGCGCTTCCCCGGTATTCTGGCGTCCCTGCGCACCAGCTTTGCGGCAGGGCTTCATGAGAGGATGGTTATTTATGGAAATGAAGGGAAAATTGTCATTCCTCATCCTCATTTTGCGGAAGAGGTATTTCTGTATGACAAGAATAATGAACTTGTGATGCGTTTCCAGGATACGGTTACGGAGAACGGCTTCCTTTATGAGATAGAGGAAGTGGCAAACTGCATCAGGGACGGAAGGACGGAAAGCCCTGTGGTTCCTCACAGCCTTACGATGGAATGTGCAAAGCTGTTCGACCGGATTCTGGAAACCAGATAAGAAAAATTTTTTCTTTACTTGACATTGACGTCGCGTCAACCGGTATGCTTATTTTGTAATCGAAAGGAGAAATAAGTATGGAATTGCAAACAATTAGTCAGGTATCAAAGCAATTTGCAATCTCGACGCGGACGCTCAGGTATTATGAGCAAATCGGGCTGCTTATGCCGACAAGTAAAGAAAATTTTGCTTACCGTGTATATGATACCGAAACCATAGCGCGTCTGCGTCAGATTATAATTCTGCGTAAGCTGAGAATACCACTGAAACAGATTTCCGGGATTCTGCAAAGCGCCGATGCACGTACCGCGATAGAGGCCTTCGAATGCAGCCTTAATGAAATCGAAGATGAAATAACTGCGCTCTCCACTATCCGGCATGTTATAAAGGTCTTTATTGAACATCTGGAGCTTGAAAATACGGCCTTTGCATTGCCGGATGATGCCGGTTTACTGGAAATAGTAGATTCATTGACCGTTTCCAAGATTAACTTCAAGGAAGAAAAATCAATGGAGGAGCTGAACCGTGCAAGTGAAAAGCTGAATAAATTCGAAGACAAGGATGTGCGGATTGTTTATCTTCCACCAATGACAGTGGCGGCTTATTATGCGTCGGGTGAGGACTGCGAGGGAAAAGCGCTTGATAAGATGAATCAGTTCGTAAAAGAAACCGGACTGCTAAAAATCAAGCCCGACGCCCGCAGCTTCGGATTTGATTGCTCTATGGAAATGACGGGTGTTGGGGAACCTTCGAGGACATATGAAATGTGGGTGTCCGTTCCTGATGACCTGGAGATTGCTCCGCCTATGATAAGAAGGACTTTTAACGGAGGACTCTATGCCGCGCATGTTCTGCGCTCTTGGGACTTCGGGGATTGGCGTTTGTTAAAGGAGTGGGTTAACGCAAGCGATAAATATGATAATGACTGGGGCTCTCCCCGCTGGATATCACCAGAAACGAGAGCAGGACAAGGTTTTGAAGAAACACTGAATTTTTATAATTATGCTCAGACAGGTCAAATGAAGGATTTGCAGCTTGATTTATTATTTCCGGTTAAGGAGAAGACGAATGAAAAAGCGTAGTATCAGAACAATGATATCATTTGGCGGTTATAACTGGCGTATTCTTGATGTTAAAGACAATATGGCCTTGCTTTTGACCGAGTATATTATCGAACAGCGTTCATACCACAGCGCATATGAAGAAATAACATGGGCCGACTGCGCGCTGCGAAGATATCTCAATGGCGAATTTTATGATAAGTTCACCGAGGCAGAAAAAGCAGAAATCATTCCGGTATGGAATAAAAATTACGATAACCAGTGGTATGGTTCAAAAGGCGGAGCGGATACACAGGATCGCATATTTTTGCTGAGCATGGAGGAAGCAGTATGTAAATATTTCGGTGACAGCAGATCGAAACTGTACAATCCGGGGAAAAACCAAAGATACTGGTTTGAAAGGAAAGATGAAAATAACGGAAAGCGGACAGCGAGACTTGAAGGGGAAAAGGGAGACATTTGGTGGTGGTGGCTCCGCTCACCCGGCCGTGTCAATGTAAAAGCCGTATATATCCATGGTGACGGTAATATAGGGATTCAGGGAAATAATATTTTAAGGGGCAACTTAAGCGACGGCAGATGTACCGGCGGCGTCCGTCCGGCTTTATGGCTGAAACTGGACGCAGATAAAGAAGGCTGAGTGATTTGTCCCCGTCCTATTATTTCAATACATAAAACGGTGAAGACCTTGCTTCACCGTTTTTGTATTGCTGCTGCATGTAATTCCAGGCATATTTCCAAGGCTATATCAACAAGATTTTTTCGGATCCCTTCTCTGCTGCACCAGGAGCGTGAATCCCATTCGATACCGCTTAAATCATCACCGCAAAACAGGATTTGCCCTAATAATACGTTCCGGAATTTTGATACTGCAAAAAATGCTGCGGCTTCCATTTCTACCGTAACACAGCCTTCGGAAACCCGCAGGTCAATTTTAGCGTCTGTTTCTCTGTAAAAGGCTTCTGTCGTCCAGGTTTTTGCATTAATATAGGGGATTTTATTCCTCTTCATGTAATTTTCCATAATACTTACAACGTAGGGATTGCATTCGATTTCCCGTGAAGGCTCGATATAATGATACGACACCCCTTCGTCCCGGACAGCCGACTCCGGAATAACTAAATGCCCTACCTGTATTCCTTTCTGAAGAACTCCTGCAGCGCCGCAGACAATAAACTTTGAAAATCCCATGGCAATCAGTTCTTCCAGCTGGGCGGCGGAACCTGCGGCACCTAAAAAGCCCTGTATAAGGGCAATCTTTTTACCAAGATATTCCGTTTCATAAACCGGTAACTTGACGGTACAGGAAGAAAAAACAGCGATCTGCTTTAATCGGTTGGATTTAAGCATATTTTCAATGACATCACCAAAAAAAGTGATTACGCAGCATTCCGGGCCGTCTATTTTAGAGACTGTGTTTAAAGGTTCTATTTTGGCTTTTGGACTGCTGTCATATTCTAAAATCGGAAATTCTTTTTTATCTAACATGAGCCACCCCTCCCCAATTATGGACTTTTCACTTCATATCAATCCGTTTCAATTTAGAAATAAACTATTTTTATTGTATCATACCCCAAAGTATTTGGGTATCCTTTGGTGCCGGGTTATGTAATTAAGATAGCTGCAGGGATATTTTTTTACTGCTGAAATCCTTGTAAAACACAGCCGGACAGGGTTATAATTCAGTATAGGAATAAAGCGGTACAAACCGCAAAAAACGGGGGTAATCTTTATGGGCAAAAGTGAAAAAATCCTGCAGCTTTGCAGGGAAAACGACATCCGCATGATCGATTTCAAAATGGTGGATCTGGATGGGCGTTTCAGGCATATCACCATACCGGTGGAACGGTTCGGAGAACGTATTTTTGAATATGGAATCGGTTTTGACGGCTCCAATTACGGATATGCGCCTATTGAAAAAAGTGATATGGTTTTTATTCCTGATCCGGACAGTGCGGTGATGGATCCCTTTGTGGAAATCCCTACGCTTTCCATGACAGGGGATGTCTGTGTGATCGGGGAAAAGGAAAACAGGCCGTTTGACCAGTATCCCAGAAATGTGGCGCTGCGGGCGGTGGATTACATGAAAGCCACGGGGACGGCGGATCAGATGCTGATAGGGCCGGAATTTGAATTTTATCTTTTTGATACCGTAAATTACCAGGTGTCGCCTAACGGTTCTTTTTATGAAGTGGATACGAGACAGGCGGAATGGAATACCGGTACGGCGGAAGGCGGCCTCGGATATCAGGTGAAGCATAAAGGCGGATATCATATTGCGGCTCCCCAGGATATTTCCTATAACCTGCGCAGCAAAATGTGTATGCTTATGGAGGATTGGGGGATCCGGGTGAAATACCATCATCATGAGGTGGGCGGCCCCGGACAGCTGGAAATAGAGGTGGAGCTTGGAGAAATGGTTGACATGGCGGATAAGACCATGATTACCAAATATATTGTGAAAAATGCGGCTGCGAAGGAAGGGCGTACCGCCACGTTCATGCCAAAACCGGTTTACCAGGAAGCGGGCAGCGGCATGCATGTGCATATGCTGCTGTTCAAGGAAGGCAGACCGGTATTTTATGATAAGGACGGCTATTCTTCCTTGAGTCAGACCGCCCACTATTTTATCGGCGGCCTGCTGAAGCATGCGCCTTCCCTTTGCGCGTGGACCAATCCTTCCACGAATTCCTACAAACGTCTGGTTCCGGGATTCGAAGCTCCGGTGACCATCGGTTATGCCACGTCCAACCGGAGTGCGGTCATCCGTATACCGGCATATGCAAAAGCGCCCGAGGACAAGAGGTTCGAACTGCGGAGCCCGGATGCCACAGCCAATCCCTATTATGCCTATGCCGCCATATTGATGGCAGGGCTGGACGGCATTGAAAACCGGATCGATCCCAGTGCAAACGGCTGGGGGCCATATGATTATAACCTTTATGAGCTTTCTTCTGAGCAGCAGGCGAGGATTCAGTCTCTTCCCAAAACACTGGAGGAAGCCCTGGATGCCCTGGAAAGGGATCATGATTATTTAACGAAGAACGGAGTGTTCCCGGAAAGGCTGATTCAGATTTGGCTGGAAAGAAAAAGAAAAGAAGGCAGGACGATCAGCCAGATTCCCCATCCGGCGGAATTCGGCGCCTATTATGATTTATAGTAAGTTACAAATGGGGTGGCAGACTGGTACGGCATTGCATGAATATCACAGGAATGCTGCACCGGAAAGAGCAGAAGACGTGTGATTCTGGCAGCAGGCGCAGGCGTGCAGACAGGAGCGGAAATGACAGTGACTGCAGGTTTTATGGTTCCTCATCCTCCATTGATTGTTCCGGAAATCGGAAAAGGGGAGGAATGCGGTATCAGGGAAACGACGGAGGCTTATGAGAAAGCGGCAGGGGAAATCGCCGCGCTGAAGCCGGAAACGATTGTTGTGATATCCCCGCATACAGTGATGTACGCGGATTATTTCCATGTTTCGCCGGGAAAAGAAGCGGAAGGGGATTTCCGGCAGTTCCGGGCGGGACAAGTGAGGTTTAAGGCGGAATACGACGAGGAATTTGTCCGTTGCCTGTGCCGGAATGCCGATGCTTCGGATTTTCCCATGGGCATAATGGGAGAGCGTGAAAAGAAGCTGGATCATGGCGTGATGGTGCCTTTGTATTTTATAAATAAATATCTGAAGGAGTACCGCCTTGTCCGCATAGGGCTGTCCGGTTTGTCCAAAGCCGATCATTATCGGGCGGGAATGCTTATCGAAAAGACAGCAAACCAGCTGGGGCGTCGCACGGTGGTGGTCGCCAGTGGGGATTTGTCCCACAGGCTGAAGGAGGATGGCCCTTACGGGTACAGGGAAGAGGGGCCTGCTTATGATCAGAGGATTATGGAAACCATGGGAAAAGCCGCTTTCGGAGAGCTGCTGGATTATCCGGAAAGCCTTTGTGAGAAAGCGGGGGAATGCGGGCACCGTTCCTTTACCATGATGGCAGGCTGCCTGGACAGAAAAGCCGTCAGTACCGAAAAACTGTCTTATCAGGGGCCGTTCGGCGTAGGCTACGGCGTATGTACGTTCCGTGTGACTGGCAGGGATGAAACGCGCCGTTTTCTGGAGCAATATATGCGGAAGCAACAGCAGGATATGCAGGCCCGGAAGGAAAAGGAGGACTGCTATGTCCGTCTGGCAAGAAAATCCCTGGAAACCTTTGTACGGACAGGAAGGAAGGCTTCACTTACCCCGGAAGAAAAAGAAACACTGCCCCGGGAAATGACAGAGAGCAGGGCAGGTGTATTTGTATCCATCCACAAGGACGGCATGCTCCGGGGCTGTATCGGAACCATTGCCCCGGTTGCCGGCTGTGTGGCGGAGGAAATCCTGAGGAATGCGGTGAGCTCCGGTACGGAGGACCCTCGTTTTCCCCCTGTTGAGAAGGAAGAACTGGATACCCTGGTGTACAGCGTGGATGTGCTTGGCGCGCCGGAACCGGTTTCTTCACCCGGAGAACTGGATGTGAAAAAATACGGAGTGATAGTGACAAAAGGGAGAAAGCGGGGACTCCTGCTGCCGGATTTGGAAGGGGTGGATACTGTGGAGGAGCAGATCGCCATTGCCAGGAGAAAGGCGGGAATCGGGGAAGAGGACACGGTGACGCTGGAGCGTTTCGAGGTCATACGCCATGGAGAGAAGGGATAGTGTGAAAGAAAGCAGAGGCCGTAGTGTGGAAGAACAGGAAATCATCTGCCCGGTCTGCATGCATCACTGCAGGCTCGGGCCGGGACAGACCGGAAGCTGCCGTGCCAGGGCCAACAGGGGAGGAGTGAGCAGCTCCCTTTCTTATGGAAGGATAACTTCCCTCGCCCTGGATCCGATTGAGAAAAAGCCGTTAGCCATGTTTGAACCGGGAAGCCGGATATTATCGGTTGGAAGCTATGGCTGTAATTTAAGCTGTCCTTTCTGCCAGAATTATGAAATTTCCATGTGCGCCGCGGATGCGGAAACCGTCCGTCTGTCTCCGGAAGAGCTTGCGGGGAAAGCCGCAGAGCTGAAGGAAAAAGGAAATATCGGGGTGGCGTTCACCTATAACGAGCCGATGATTGGTTATGAATATGTGCGTGATACGGCCCGGATTGTCCGCTCGGCAGGAATGAAAAATGTGGTGGTGACCAATGGGAGTGTGACGGAGGAGATATTGGAGGAGGTACTTCCCTTTGTGGATGCCATGAATATCGATCTGAAAGGCTTTATAGAGGATTTTTACCGGAAGCTGGGCGGGGATTTGGAAACGGTAAAACGTTTTATCCGCCGGGCAGCTGCTTCCTGCCATGTGGAATTGACCACCCTGATCATTCCCGGGGAAAATGACACTCCGGAGCAGATGAGGGAGCTTTCTGCCTGGACAGCCGGGATAGACAGAAATATTCCTCTTCATGTAACCCGGTTTTTCCCAAGGTGGAAAATGACGGACAGGCCGCCGACCAGGGTATGTACGGTATATGAACTGGCGGATATCGCCCGGGAAAGGCTGGCTTATGTTTTTACCGGCAACTGCTGATACCTGAAACAGAGTGCGCTGTCATGGCTTGACAGAAGATGACGGAAGAACTATAATGACTAAAATCAAATAAATAGTCAAAAAAGAGGTGATGCCTTTGCCCAAAACTTATTCGGAACAGGAAAGAGAATATATTGACAAACGCCTTCGGGAAGAGGCTATGAACTGCATGGCCGCCTATGGGATCAGGAAAACCACGGTAGATGAACTGGTCAGGCGGGTGAGGATTCCCAAAGGTACCTTTTATCTGTTTTATGAGTCCAAAGAACAGCTCCTTTTCCAGGTGCTGATGGAATTCCATAAAACGATAGAAAAGCAGCTGCTGGAAAAAGCGGAGAGCCTGGCAGGAAGAAAGCCGGACGTGGAAACAGTGACGGATATGCTTATGGATTTCTTTATGAAAGCGGATGAAGCTCCTGTTATACGGCTGATGACTTCCGGGGAACTGGAAATCCTGGCCAGAAAGCTGCCAAAGGAGGAACTGTTGGCTCATTTTACGGAGGATACCGGAATGGTGGAAACTGTTGTCGGAAAGCTGTTTCCGGCAGGCAGTGAGTGTGCGCCGGAACTGGCGGATCAATTCGGCGGAGCCTTCCGTAACATTTTTACGGCAATGGTTTACAGCCATGAAGGCGGCAGAGCGGCAGATCCCGGAGCATTACGATTGTTAATCAGGGGGCTTGTTCTGCAGCTTTTTGAAAGAAAGGCGGCACCGCCGGATAATCAGGAAAACTGAATTCAGCTGTCGGGTAAAGCTCCGCTTTGCCTGCTGTCTGTTTTGAGACAGAAAGGAAGATGCTGATATGAAGAAAAAAGTCATCGCCGCAGGTCATATCTGCCTGGATATTACACCTGTTTTTCCGGAGAAAACCATATCGGCTGTAACGGATATCCTTCTTCCGGGCAAGCTGATCCAAATGGGAGATGCCAGAATACATACAGGGGGAGCTGTGGCCAATACAGGCCTGGCCATGAAGCTTCTGGGTGCAGATGTTTCCCTTATGGGGAAAATAGGGAAGGATACGTTTGGAGAGATAGTCGGCAGCCTGTTATCCAAATATGATGCGGACGCAGGTATGATTCGTACAGATCAGGCGTCCACATCCTATTCAGTCGTTCTGGCAATTCCGGGCATTGACCGTATTTTCCTTCATAATCCCGGGGCCAATGATACCTTTTGCGCGGAAGATATTCCGGAAGAGGCCTGGCATGATACCGCGCTTTTTCATTTCGGCTATCCTCCTCTTATGCGTTCCATGTATGTAAATGGAGGTATGGAGACGGTCCGTATCATGAAGAAGGCCAAGGAAATGGGCTGCGCCACTTCCTTGGATATGGCGGCTGTCGATTCCGAATCAGATGCAGGGAAGGCGGACTGGAAAGAAATCCTGAGAAATACTCTGCCTTACGTGGATTTTTTCGTGCCGAGTGCGGAAGAGCTCTGTTATATGCTGGATCAGGAACGGTTTGCGCTGTGGCAGGAGCGGGCGAAGGGCGGAGATATCACGGAAATTCTCGATGTGGAGGAAGATATCCGTCCCCTGGCGGAGCAATGTATGTCATATGGCGCTAAAATCCTTCTCATAAAATGCGGTGCGGCGGGTATGTATTACAGGACGGCATCGGAACATGTTTTGTCGGAGGTTGGGAAAAGGGCGGAGCTTGATACGGCAGGCTGGGCCGGACAGGAAGGATTTGAAGCCAGCTATGTCACGGAGTGTGTGCTGTCGGCCGCCGGGGCAGGAGATACGAGCATAGCCGCTTTTCTCACGGCGATGCTGGACGGGTATCCATTGAAAAACTGTTTGCAGCTGGCGGCGGCCACCGGTGCGTCCTGTGTGGAGGTATATGATGCATTGAGCGGGATAAAGCCCTTTCCGAAACTGCAGGAAAAGATTTCGGCAGGATGGAAGAAAAACGGTATCCATCGGATTTAATAAATGCGGTATGGTGTTGAAAGATGCCGTACCGTATTTTTTAGCTGGTTTCTTACGAATAAGACAGGGAAGTATGTAGATATAATGTTACCGGCGATGGAACTGACCGGATTCCGGCGGGTGACACTGGCGGCAGGTGAGGAGAAGAAGGTTGTATTTTGCCTGAAGGCAGACCAGACGGCATTTTTGGATGTGGATTCCTTCTGTATTACGGAGAACAGTTATATTGATGGGGAAAAGCGGACTTCCTGGGCGGAGTGATTCAAAATTCAGGTAAAAGCAGTTGACTATACAGATAAATAATATTATAATGACTATATGATTGAAAATAGTCAAAAAAGCAACCTGAAGTAGCTGTAAAGATGCTGCTCAGTACAGGAATCTGAAAAATGCCGTCTGTTTTGAAGCAGAATATAAGGAATTATTTTTATATAATCCGGTGCAGCCCGCCGGATTATATAAAACTCTTATTTTGACTATTTAAACAAAATTGGTCATATAATTTATGGAGGAGCAGTCAATGATTACTGTGAATAACCTGTCGTTCAGCTATGGAAAAAACCCGTTCATTACCGATATGAACTTTTCGGTATCCAAAGGAGAAATATTTGGCTTTTTAGGGCCGTCCGGCGCAGGGAAAAGCACTCTGCAGAAAATACTCATTGGTATGCTGCCGACATATCATGGTTCTGCTGTAGTGAATGGAACGGAATGTAAACGGTGTACTTCTGATTTTTACCAGGATATCGGTGTGGATTTTGAATTTTCAACGATGTATGAAAAACTGACCGCAAGGGAAAACCTGAAGTTTTTCTCATCCTTATATGATAAAAAGCCCCGCCCGATGGATGAGCTCCTGAAAATGGTGGAGCTTTCCAATGATGCGGATAAGCGGGTGTCGGACTATTCCAAAGGGATGAAGGCAAGGCTGAATTTTATTAAGGCGCTTCTGCATGATCCTGCGCTGCTCTGCCTGGATGAGCCCACCAGTGGTCTGGATCCCACAAACAGCCGCATGATGAAAGACATGATCCTGGCTGAAAAGGCAAAAGGGAAAACCATCCTGTTAACCACCCACAATATGCAGGATGCCACGGAGCTTTGCGACAGAGTTGCATTTATTGTCAACGGTAAAATCTGTGCGCTTGACAGCCCCCATAATTTAATTATGTCTAAGGGTGCGGCAAAGGTGACCTATACCTGGGTAGAAAACGGAGAACATACCGCGGTCTGTCCCCTTGACCGAATCTCCTGTGATGAAAGGCTGAAAAAGCTGATCGAAGAAAACAGACTGCAGTCCATTCACAGCAGTGAACCTACGCTCAACGATATTTTCATGGATATTACAGGGAGGACGCTGATATGATGCTGGGGAGGCTGACCGTCTGGGATATGAAGTTCCAGATAAAATATGGGTTTTATTTACTGTACAGCGTATTAACGGTAATTTATTTGATCATTCTGCTCGCAATGCCCGAATCTTGGCGTACAGCCGCGGCGGCAATTCTGATTTTTTCCGATCCTGCGGCTATGGGACTGTTTTTCATGGGTGCGATTGTGTTATTGGAGAAAAGCCAGAAGGTGCCCTGTGCATATGCGGTGTCTCCCGTCAGGGCAATTGATTATATCGGCGCAAAGGTTATTTCTCTGTGTACCATCTCGATTGGCGTTGCAGCCATACTGGCGGTAGCCGTAAAAGCGGAGGATTTGCCCCGTACGCTGCTGGGAACGGTATTGTCAGGCGCGGTATTTACACTGCTCGGAATTATTATTGCGACCAAAATTTCAAGCTTAAACCAATTTATCCTGTGGACGGTGCCGATAGAAGTGGTTGGGTTTGTGCCTGCCATATTACATATGTTCGGAGTAACGCCTGCCGTACTGCGGTACTATCCGCTCAATGTCTGTATGGATATGATAGCCGGCAAAAAGATTACGGCGACGGGGTTATTTGTTGTTGTATTGCTGATTGCAGTATTGATTGCAGCTGCACATAAATGTGTCAGAAGGATGTGGAAAAGTGCGGGAGGTATAAAATTATGAAAGCAATTCGTCTAAGCTTTATCCACATGCTGTTATTTGTTCGCCGCGACATGATGCTTCTTGCCGCCTGTCTTACACCCTTTCTGGCAGGTATCTTCTTCCGGTTTGCAGTACCGTTCCTCGAAAAAATACTGATAAACTGGATCGGCACACGAGAGGTTCTCGGGCCATACTACG
>OLQH01000547.1_pt1 | contig 39962 bp, 35 predicted proteins | sample 1672671 | NCBI WGS metagenome assembly OLQH01 (sample SAMEA3136712, study PRJEB25190) | human gut metagenome
TGATTTTAAAAAGAACTTTCGAGGAATGTGTTTCACTGTTCAGTTATCAAAGATCGTTTTGCTTTGCCGTTTGTCTCAAACAGCTTTGCAATTATATCATGTTGTTTCCTGCCTGTCAAGAACTTTTTTCAACTTTTTTGAAGTTGTTTTTATTTCTCTCTTGCAGCAACTTTGATAGTTTATCACATCCAACCGGCTGTTGTCAAGAACTTTTTTCATTTCTTTTTGTCAACTTTGCGATCTCTGCGAGATCTCTCAGACGCAACTCTGATAGGATACCACCGCTTCCAGAATTTGTCAACAGCTATTTTTTATTTTTTTCAGTTTTTTCGAATTGACTGGAATTTCAGACTTTTATTGTTTCTTCCACTTCTCCTTCATTCGCTTCTTCCAACATTACATCCGTTTCCGGTTGTCCCTGATCTTCTATAAAATCAAAATGTACTACCGCCTGCGGCCAGTTCAGGCTGATCCGCGCGACCTTATTTTTTTCTTTTCCCGCTTTTCGGATCAGTTTTAGAAGTTCCCCGAGGATTTCCCGGGTGAGATAGCCGCCCCTCCAGTGGAAGGTAAAAGCACGGCCTTTTTTCGCCGCCTGCAGAGCGCGCTTATATACATCCTCCTGTTTCGTGAAGGACAATTTCTTTTCTTTATAATAAAAGTGATCCCCGTCTGTACATTTTGGCGCAGGTGCGATCAGTGGCTCATGATCCCGGAAAACATTTTTGTCATCCAGATTGAAGTAGTCGTAACGGATGCCATTGCGACTCAGGGAATTGTCAAAAGTTGCATCCAGATGGTAATATTGACCATTGATTTTTACGACATTCCAGGTATGGCGGTATTTGATCCCTTTTTCCGGATTATTGCCACAGATTACAATCATACACCAGATGCCCAGCGCATCGCACAGTACTTTCACTGCTTTTGCTATCCCTTCGCAGACACCTACCCCCTGGCCTAAAGGGCCTATGATCTCATGAGAATACGCTTTCTTTAATTTATCATATCGGACATTCTCACAGATAAAATCATGAATGAATTTTTCCTTATCCCATTCCGATTTTTCTCTTACCGGTCGGATCAGCTTTTCTACTCTTGCCTGCATAGCTCTCTGGTGTTCTTTTACTTTGTTTTTATCGAACAAATATTCCGGTACAAAGATCAGGTTTGGGGAATCCTGATAGTATTTATATCGAAAACCTGTTGCCCAGAAGATTTCCGGGTGATCCAGGCGAAGCTGAAAAAATACATTATAAAGTTCTTCTGCCTCCAGCCTGGGAATACTGATCTCATCTTCCATTCTTTGAAGTCCCTGGAGGATATTATGGCAGGCAGATTGCTGCGTTTTGTTCATATGGTTATAATAATATGCTTCGATGACGTTACTCCTTTGTATCTATCATTTTCCCATAGTATACCATATTTGTTCTTTTGAAACAATTCCGTCCATTTCTTCCACCCGCTGCATCCGTTGTACCACAGTTTCCATTCGGCATAAAAAAATCGTTGCTGCCAGAAGATCTGCTGCTCCACCCGGGCTGATATTTTTATAGATACAGATTCGGTTCAGTTTGCGTACGTTCTCCAAGCCACTTTCACCAAAAGCACCACCCGCTTCCAGAATATTTTGGACTTCTTTCTGTAGCCACTGCTGTTCTTTTTCGTTGGTTCTGCTGATCACATTAGTGTCTGTAAGCTTTGCCATAATTTCCAGAAGAATCTGTACATTGACCTGATTTCTGTTCTTTTTTTGGGCCAGATACTGTTTTCTGTGAGGCACAGTAAGGTTACATAATATCGGATAACCTGTCATTGCCAGTCCGCGGACTCCCTTTTCTCCTATCTGGCAATATATTTTTTCTCCATGTGTGACACCGGGACTGTGTTCCAGTTCCTTCAACTCTTTTTCCAGTGCTTTTTTCGTCATATCACGACTGATCCTGCAAACATCCCTTGCCATGATTTTTCCGGAATTTTTCAGAGTGATTCCCGATGCTGCCGCAAGAATACCAATCGTAAAAATCAGTCCTTTATGCGTATTCACGCCTCCGGTTGCAGCAAACATTTTCTCTTCTGTCTTTTTCCCCAATTCTCTGAGTGTCGGAAACAATGCTTCTGGATTGCTCTTCCAGTGATAACCGGCTTCAAACATCGCCGCCAGATCTTCTGCAATTGCCATGGTACTCTTCTGAAATGTCCGACAGTCCATATCCTTGTGTGCACCATTATCTTCCCGATCCACCAGTCCTGGCTTTGGTGTGGTATACACTTCTTCCATCAGTGTCTGTCGGATCTCGAAAGCAACCTCTTTGCTCAGTCTGTCTTCCCATATTATCTGATAAATTCTTTTTCTTAGTTCTTCCACTGAGTGTGTTCTGCTTCTCCCGCACTGGAACGCCGGATTGTTACACAGCAGACATTTTCGTTCAGAAAATCCAAGGCTGCTTCTGCTGATTTTAACATTCTCTTTTTTCAGGACATCAATATCATACAGTCTGCCAAGCCGCGTCTCTTCCAGCTCAATCATGAGATTTTTTACTCGACTGCTGTCTGCTTTCACGATCAGATATCCTTCATATCCAGTCACTTTTCTTTGTACCAGCTGAACTTCAATTGGAATTTTTTCTGTATCCAGCTTATCCTGAATCTTTTCCATCCCCTCGTAAAAGACCATTTCAAAAGTTTTATTCACCTTTTCAGATCCCGGAATATTAAGCAGAAAGCAAATCAACGTTCCCGGATAAATCTCAAGAAGTTCTTTCTGTGTTGCTATTCTTCTTTCCCTGTTCCATAATACATCTTCCAGAGAAGCTTCTCTTACACCTTTCATCTTTTTTCCTTTCCAGATACCACCGGGTACTTTCCGGAAGCATCCCACGAATGCTTTCCAGTTGGTTCACTGCATACTTTTTCCTGACTTCTGACGCACTGATCACCTGATTATCGTATGTTTTCCTTGGAATTTCATGAAAGCGGATCTGATACCATGGCAACTGTTCTCGAAGACATTTGTTGTAGGTTCGCGTAACCTCACATACCGGTTCACTGCCTACATACCTGTCGGTAATCCCAAGTTCTGGTGCGATGCATTTTCCAAACAATCGGATATCCAGTTCACAGTTCATCTCATACGCCTTTGCTTTTTCTTTGATAAAATACGTTGGAAACACAACCGGAGAGACCATATATTCCGAAGTCTGATGAAGAATCACATTCGTTATTTCACAAATTCCCTCTTTTACCAGTTGATATCTCTCTTTTGTCGTCAAAAATTCCTGTTCTTCCGAAAGAATAAAAATATGAAGCCATTTACTTTTTTGTGCTGCCTCCCGGATCAGGTACTCATGTCCTCGGGTAAAAGGATTACAGTTCATAACAACCGATGCAATACCGTCTCCTTTTTCATTTTCCACCCCGGCTTTTTGTTGTTCCTGCGTCTCTCTTTTCAGTCGATCCAAAAATTTTTCAAGACCATTTTTATCATTTTCCAACAGCAGAACATTTGCTGTCTGCGCAACCGGATACAACCCCATATTGCAGAACAGTTCTTTATTTTTCGGCTTTGTGAATCCGAAAAAATGGGAAATCCCCATCCTGAAAAAGTATTCATTCAGCGATGTGATCAGATACGCCAGCAGATTTTGTCCCTGATGTTTTTCTGATATCGCAACACATTTGATAACATTTTTCTGACAGGAAGCGGTCGCAATAATCTCTTTTCCTTCCCGCAACACGATGGAATGGGAAATCTGTTCATCATAGGTAAGTCCCATGTGTTCCAGAAATACTTTTAATTCTTCTTTCTTTTTTCCGGTAAACGGATTACCTGTTTCTTCTATATATTCTTCCACTTCCTGTCCTCTTTTCTTCATCGGAACTGAAATGGTTTGATCTGATGAACTACATCCATAATCGTTCCATCTCTGCTCTCAATAATACCTACCACACGCTCATCAAATTCTACTTTCTCCGGCTCACCGGCAATCTGGTAAGCCAGATCACGGAGTTCTTCTATGGTTTTCAGAGGAAGTCCACTGTTTTTCACAGCCTCAAGCAAATCCTTTCGCAGTGGGTTGACCGCAACTCCATATTCCGTGATCACCACATCCACAGATTCTCCCGGTGTCGTCACCGTTGTGACTTCTGTACAAATCGCAGGGATTCTCCCCTGTAACAGAGGTGTCAGCACAATTGTACACTTTGCACCTGCTGCTGTATCCGGATGACCGCCCTGCGCACCTGTGATGACACCGTCAGAACCGACAACAACGTTACAGTTAAAGTTCACATCTACTTCCAGTGCTGCCAGAATTACAAAATCCAGTTTATTGACTACAGCACCTTTGTTAAACGGATCCGCATACTCACCGGCACTGATTCGGAAATGGCGGGTATCTTTTACTGACGCCACCGCATCCAGATCAAAATCCTGGGTATCCAAAAGAACGTCGACCTGATTGTTATTCAGAAGATCACACATCGGTTTTGTCAGTCCCCCGACACCGAATCGCATGCGGATCCCGCGCTCCGTCATGATCTTTGCCAGCGAAATCGTTGATGCAATAGATGCGCCACCCACGCCGGTCTGATAAGAAAATCCATCCTTAAAATATGGTGTGGATGTAACAAATTGCGTACAATAATCTGCCATCATCAGTTTTCTCATATCTTTTGTCGGTTTTGCCGCACCGGTTGCAATTTTCTCCGGATCACCGATTGCATCTACCACCACCACATAATCCACTTTTGTCATAGAAATATGTGCCGGAAAATTTGGAAACGGCACCAGACAGTCTGTGATTGCCACAACTTTATCCGCATAATCCGCATCAACCATCGCATAAGACAGAACCCCGCAGTCCGCTTTTCCACCGATTCCACGACAATTCCCATAATCATCACAGGTCGGTGTTCCGATAAAAGCAATATCCAGATGTACCTCTCCCGTCTCAATCGCGCGTACTCTTCCGCCGTGAGAACGCATCACAGCAAGTCCTTTTAATTTTCCGGCAGAAATCGCTTTTCCGATTTCTCCACGTACACCGGAAGACTGGATTCCGGTGATCGTTCCGTCTTCCATATACGGTACCAGACTCGCATGCGCTTTTCCGAGAGAACTGGCACAAATCGTGATATCTTTAATTCTCATCTTATGGATTTCTTCCATGACCATATTGACAACCAGATCCCCATCTCGGAAGTGATGATGGAAACCAACAGTCATACCGTCCCGGATTCCGCATTTTACCAGTGCTTCGTGAATATTTTCCACTAGTTTGCTGCCGTTGGAATTCACCACACACCGGGTTCTCGGACCATCTTTCTGATATTCATAGCCGTCGTAATAATGCACTCCGTGAAATACTTCTTTTCCTGTAATCTTTAATATTTCCTCCGGAATCTCTCTTCCTACCGCATTTTTCATCTTACAGTTCCCCCTCATACACACCGGAAGCCTTCGCCAAATCAATGACTCTCTTTGCTCCGTCATAAAATGCAATATCGATCATCTTTCCATCGACGGTAAATACACCGATTCCCTGTGCTTTCTTGCTTTCAATCTCGCGAACGACTTTCTCCGCAAAAATAATCTCTTTTTCTTTCGGTGTAAAGATTTCATGAACAATACGGATCTGTCTTGGATTGATGATAGACTTTCCGTCAAATCCCATCAGATGAATCGTATTGACATCTTCCCGGAAGCCTTCCTCATTGTCAAGATCTGTATAAACCGTATCAAAGCACTGTACACCGGCTGCTCTTGCCGCGATCACAAGCTGTTGTCTTGCTCCCATCAGTTCTATTCCTGTTCCGGTGATATGCGTATGAAGATCTTTCGTGTAATCACCTCCCGAAAGCGCGATTCCGAAAAGTCTGGAAGAAGCTTCGCAAATTTCCAGTGCCTTCACTACACCACGTGCGGATTCTATCGCCGCCATGATCAATGTACTGTTTTCCGGTCTGCCAAATTCTCTTTCTGCCTGCAGAATCTGCTGCTCTACTGCCTTTACATCGCGTGCTGTCTCTGTCTTCGGGATACGGATACCGTCACATCCGCCAGCTACCGCACATCGAATATCTTCCCGCCAGAACGGAGTATCCAGACCATTGATGCGTACAATTCGTTCTGCTCCATGGTAATCAATAGTTCGAAGCGCATGAAACAGCGAAAATCTTGCTGCATCTTTCTGATTCTCCGACACTGCATCTTCCAGATCCAGCATCAGTGAATCTGCACCATAGATATACGGATCCTTAATCAGTCCCGGTTTCTGTGCATTCAGAAACATCATGGTACGACGTAATCTTCTTTTTCTGTCTTTCATCGGATGACACCTCCCCACGGTAGCTGTTCCATCTGTCCGTTGGAGCGGTATACCGCCGCTTCCACTCTTGCGCGGATTGTACAGTCCAGCGCACCTTTATCTACAATCTTGATTTTTACATCCTGAACATCCAGATTTTTCAAAGTATCCAGAACCACATGGCGAATCTGATTTCCATACTGATGGATCACCGTACTCTCTAGTGTCAGATCTATTGTTCCAGCCCCGTCTTCTACTGTAACCATACAGTCACTCGATTCCAGCGTTCCGGCTACTGCTGCTTTCCCTATTTTCATTTTCTCTTCTCCCTGTATCTTCCATACGTAACTGCTCCGTACCCTCGCAGATACCATCTGCTGAATAGGTACTTTCGCATAATTATTTATTCTTCTATCGGTTCCCCTGCAAAGTTCATCCAGTTCAGAATTTTCTGAATATATTCGTCAAAGAATATATCATCATGCCTTCCCGGTCCCTGTTCAAACAGCAACGGAACATCCAGTTCATCCGCAGTTTTTTTCAGATCTACAGAGTCCTGATGCCGTCTGTCTTCTGTTCCACAGCAGGTGTACAGTCGTGGAATATAGTTTCCTTTTTCTTTCAGATTCTTTAACAACGTAAATACATCGTGAATCTCCGGTGTGATCGCCGGCGGATCCCCATACAGTGCTTCGCAGAGGGTTGATACCGTATTGACTTTTCCCTGATATCGATATTCTGCATGATAAGACCCAGCAACGCCTCCGATCGCAGCAAACTGTTCCGGGCAGGTGAGTCCCCATTTATACGCACCATATCCCCCCATCGACATACCTGCAATAAAACGATTTTCTCTTTTGGTAGCTGCCGGGAAATTTCTTTCCACAAAATCCGTCAGTTCTCTGGTCAAATAGGAAAAATAATCCATTCCGTATTTCATATCGGTATAGGCACTGTTGTATACACTTGGCATCACTACCATAATCTGATGCTCGTCTGCATACCGTTCGATTTTGGAGGTCCGCAGATAAGAAAGATGATCTCCGGTAAATCCATGAAGCAGGTACAACGTCTGATATTTTTTGTTTTTCCCGAATGTTTCTCCTCTTTTTCCCTGTTCGATATCTTCCATCCGTTTCTTTTCCGGAAGAAGGATGGATACGTCTACCTGCATCCGCAGAATACAGGAGTGAAAATTACAATGTACATATGCTGCCATACGTTTCTCCTTTCCGTCAGCCTTTTACCGCGCCGACAACTACACCTTTGATAAAATACTTCTGAAGCATCGGATAGATAATAATGATCGGCAGAATTCCGACAAATGCCAGTGCCATTCGGATCGAATTACCCGGAAGGGAAACTGCCTGTCCCTCGGCTGCAAGCTCTGCAGCACCACTTCGCAGATACTCGATATTTTTCATGATACGCATCAACAGATTCTGAATACCGAAGTACTTCGGATCCTGCACATAATACAAGGCATTTGTCCAGCTGTTCCAATAGGAAAGTCCGGTGAACAGACCGATCGTCGCTACTACTGGTTTGGATAATGGAAATACGATTTTTGTAAAAATTCCCATCTCGGACGCTCCGTCCAGCTGTGCAGCTTCATATAATGCTTCCGGTAAGCTGTTGCTGTAGTAGTTTCTTACCAGGAAAATATTAAACGCTGTCATCAACAGGTTCGGGAAAATCAGTGCCGCATAAGTATCTTTAATATGGAAGAATGTGGTCCACATAATATACTGCGGTACCAGACCGCCATTAAACAGCATCGTAAAATATACAAAGAACGATAATACATTTCTGTACCGGAAGGTTTTTCTTGCCATTGGATAGGCAATCGAGGTTGTCAGTAATACACTCAGTCCGGTACCAACCACCGTTGTTCCGATTGTTACCAGATATGATCTTACGATGGTTGATGCCTGTTTTACCATGTAGGTATATGCTTCCAAACTAAACTTCTTAGGTAAAATCTGATACCCGTGTGTGATCAGCTCATTTTCATCGGTAAAGGACGCAACCACCAGAAGAATCATCGGAAAGAGCGCCACGATACTGATTACCAGTAAAATAATCGTCGATATTGCAATAAATCTTTTTTCATCACTTACTGTCTTTTTCATATCCCGCCTCCTAGAACAATGCATTTTCCGGATCTTTTTTCCGTACGATAAAGTTTGCGATCATTACCAGTGCAAAACCGACCAGGGACTGGTATACACCTGCCGCGGAAGACATTCCCACATTTCCCTGTTCCATCAAGCCACGGTATACATAAGTATCAATGGTCTGTGTAGCAGAAAACAGAGTTCCCGCATTCATTGGCACCTGATAGAACAGACCGAAATCAGAATAGAATACACGACCGATTGCCATCAGCGTCATGATAACGATGGTCGGTTTCAGAAGTGGCAGTGTGATAGATGTAATCTGTTTTAATTTGGAAGCCCCGTCAATCTTGGCTGCTTCATAGATTTCTTTGTCGATTCCTGCAATACCTGCCATATAAACGATGGCATTATACCCTGCATTTTTCCAGAGATATACGATAACCAGAACAAATGGCCATGCTGCCTTTGCCGTATACCAGTCAACGCCTTCTTTGCCAAAAGCATTTAAAATCGTATTATTTACAAAACCGGTAGTGCTTCCCAGCAGTGCATACACCAGATATGCCGTTACTACCCACGATAACAGATGCGGGAAAAGCAAAACGGACTGGAAAAACTTTCCGCGGATCATTTCACCGAGTTCCTGTAAAAGAATAGCAAAGATTACAGAGATAACCGTTCCGATCACAATAAATGCCAGGTTATATAACAATGTATTTCTCGTAATTACCCATGCATCATCTGTGAGAAATAAGAATTTAAAGTTGTCAAATCCACACCATGGGCTTCCCCAGATTCCCTTTGCGTAGCTGAATTTTTTAAAGGCAATAAAAATTCCCATGATCGGGATATAGTTGTTAATGATCAGGTAAGCAATACCCGGCAATGCGATCAGCAACAACGATAACGTGTTTTTGCTGGTATGTTTTTTCTTACTTTTTGTCATAGTCCGACTCCCTTTTTACAAATAAGGCTACGGTGAGATACCGCAGCCCATTTCTTTTTTACAAAACGTTTCCTATTTGCTACTCATCCATGCGTCAAGCTGTTCCTGTTTCTCCTGCATCAGATCTTCCATACCGGCTGCTTTCAGTCGTTTGGTCATTTCTGCAAGTGTTTTATCAACGTCTGCTGCACCTACCCACAGGGATTTTTTGTATTCTTCTACGATGTTCAGACACGCTGTATATTCTGCTTCTTTGTCGCTATAATCATACAGGAATCCAAAATAATTGGAATGTTCACCTTCATAGTTCTGCTGTTTATTTGCTTCTTTTTCGTCTCCATACAGACCGCCAACAACCGGATAGGTCAACCATTTGTTACCCCAGAAGTAATAGTTCATATTGTCGGTGTATGCCACGCTGTTCAGGTCGGTATATCCTTCCGGTGCTACTGCACAGCCATTTTCATCCAGCTGATAATCCACACCTTCTTCGCCATATACCAACAGGTTGTCTACATATTCATCAGTGTACAGTAAGTTCAGGAATTTGCAGGCTGCGGAAGGATTTTCACAGCTGGAGTTCACCATCCATGCATTGCCGTTTCCTGCCCAGATCATAGAATCGCTGATCTGTACATTTTCAAACGGATGTCCATAGTTGGTGGTATACTGCTGTGCGATCTTCGGATTACCCAGTCCGCAGAAGGTACCAAAACAGTTACCGGACATCAGAAGTTCTGCTGTCGTTGCTGTGGTCGTTGCTGCATCACTTGCATAGTAACCTGCTTCAAACCAGCTTCTTGTCAGATTACACAGTTCTTTGAATTCCGGTGTTTCATAAATATCTACAACGGTTGCATCATCCTGATACGCAACACCGGATACGGTACTTGCAATATTATCACCCAACGGATCAAATCCTACAATTTTTCCAAGATAGGATTCAAAAAGTGCATTCGCTCTGTTCGGATCGATGATGGTCATGCTCGGATACGCTTCCTGAACTTTTGCAAATACATCCGTCAGATCTTCCGGAGAGCTAACCTGGCTCATATCGATTCCTAACTCATCGGTAATATCGCTTCGATAAGTAAATCCACCCGGTACATAATTAGATCCCATATTCAAGATACCGTATGTCTTTCCCTCTACCGTTGTCGGTGCAAGAAAATCATCGTAGATCGTTTCTGTCGTTTCCTTCAGCTCATTGTCCAGATAATCTGTGATATCCAGTGCTGTTCCGTCCTGAATATATTTCAGATGGGAAGTATTATACGCCTGGAACAGATCCAGCTGTTCGCCGGATGCAAGCATCAGATTTACCTGATTTACATAATCAGAGTTGGAAAACAGTACCAGTTTTACTTTTGTATTGATCTTTTCTTCCGTATACTCATTGATCAGGTTCTGGATTCTTTCCAGCTCGGAAGTCTCCGGAATGTTGTTCTGCGTCATATATGCGAACACGATCTCTGCTGGTTCCTCGCTGTCACTGCTCTCATCCCCGCTGCTTTCCTGTTTGGTTGTTGTATCGCTGCTCTGTGCTCCTCCGCACCCGCCAAGCAGTGACCCCATGGTAACTGTAGCCATCAAAAGTGCTAAAATCTTTTTCTTCATGTGTTTCTCCTTTCTTATTTCCGGTTCCTTTTGATACATATATCATAGCGTAAAAAAAACGAAAGTTCTTATACAAAAAAGTACAAAAACTTTCGTTTTTAAGACATCTAATTCTTTTTTCGAAACTCTGCCGGTGAGATACCTGTATATTTTTTAAATACAGACGAGAAATATGGAAGAGTGTCAAAACCGACCTCCAGTGCAATATCAATGACCTTCGTGTCCGTATTTTTCAGCAAATGTTTTGCTTTTTCCACACGCAAAGTATTAATGTAATCATTCAGTGATACTCCCATATCTTTTCGAAATGTCTTACCGAGATACTCTGGCGAAAAGTGAAACTGCTCTGCCAGCACATTCCGGTTGATGTCTTCCGTATAATGTCTCCTTATATAAGCTATCATCTGATCGGTGATGTGTTTTTCCGGCTTCGTGTCCTCTTCTTTTGTCAGATCAAATCCCTTATTTAACAGCCAGGTCATCCACTGAACCATGGCAAACTCTGAGCTTAGAGCATTCGTATCCAGCTTCAGATACACGGGATCGCAAAATACTGTACTCATACTTTTTCGGCAATCATGAACGTGTTTATTCACAATCTGTGTCAGTTCCATCTGAAACATTTTAAAGCCGTCCACCGAATGCATCGTCTGTTTTACATTTTCCAGTACTTTCTGAAGATATTTCATCGTATCAACTCTTGCACCTTTTTGCAGACACTGGTACAGATAATTCTCATCCAGTATTCTCCCCGGTGCTGCTTCTTTTTCTTTCAATTCGGAAAAACGTTTGATCTCCCCTTCGTCATAGATATGCTGTCTGTCATATTCCAGAATCTGTTCTTTTTTGCTGCTGATTTCATAGTAAGGTACTGTTTCTGAGATATAGCCAATCTGCAAAGCATCCGGGAAATACTGTTTCAGGATCTGTAACGTCTCTCCGGCTCGCCTGTCGGTTTCCGGTTCTGAAAACTCAGACAATACCGCCACGTAGGTTGCCTCATTTGCTTCCCAGCATATTACATTTTCCATCTTGATATCTTTCGTAAAAGATTCCGACAGGATATTTTCTATGATAAATTTATTGATAGAGTTTTTTTCTGCCCCGTCTCCCGAGATTTTTAACATTTTTTTAGAAAAATGCAGAAAGACCAGGCAATATTCCTCACCGATGTCTTCATTGATTCCCAGCTGCCGGATCTCATCTTCCAGCCCCTGTTTGCGCAAAGCCGGTTCCAGCAACAGACGTGTCCAGAAGTACCGTACGATTTTTCTCTTTCCATAACGCCAGTATTCCTGTACTGTATCGGATTTCTGTTTCCACAGGATTTTCTCGATTACCTGGAACAGTGCTTTGTTGATTTTTTTCATATCAATTGGTTTCAAAAGATAATTGGCTGCACCATTCTGTACAGCTCCGTAGGCATATTCGAATTTTTCATGGCTGGTCAGAAAAACAAATTCTGTTTTTATTTCCTGTTCTCTGACCCATTCCAATAGATGGATCCCGTTTTCCTGTGGCATCTCGATATCACAGATTACCAGATCTACCGTTTTCTCTTTTAATATTTCCCGCGCCATCGCCGCATTATATGCTACATAGATCTGGTCGATCGAGAGTAAGTTCCTGTCCAGCTGCTGTTCCAGCACCTGTGTGGTCACAATTTCGTCGTCTACAATTAGTAAATTCATCTCCGTCAGCCTTTCTGATCATCTGTCTGTTGCGCCTTTTTCGGTATCCGGATCGTTATTTTCGTGCCATCCGGTTCCAGATTTTCAAGATATAACAAATGTTCCTGCTGGTACATGATCTGCAGTACTTCTTTTACATTTCGGATACCGATTCCTGTTCCGTCTTTTCGTTCCGGACTGTTTTCTTCTCCATTAACCATCGCCAGTGTTTCCTCGGAAAAATGTTTCTGCGAGGTATGGATCTCGATTTTCAGCCGTTCTTCTTTCCCCGGCTCTTCCTCGATCAGTGCCTGGATCAGAACCGTCGTAAAAGAATCGATACTGATCACGTGTTTAAACACATTTTCCAGAAATGTATGCAGAATCATCTGCGGAACCGGATATTGCCGCACTTCCTCCGGGATATTCATATATACGTAAAAGCATTCCCGGTACATCAATTGCTGCATCTCTACATATTCTTCTGCATTTTTCACCTCATCGATCAGTGGCACCGTATGCAGACCGGTCCGAAACATATAGCGGATGTTCTGGGAAAATGCCTGAATAAAGGTATGAATATTTTCTTCTTCTTTCTGATACGCCATACTGTTGATCGTTGATAAGGCATTGAGAAAATAGTGTGGTTTTAACTGCATATGCATATATTTCAGTTGAACATCCTTCATCGCCAGTTCGTTCTCGTACTGTTCCACACGCATTTTCAGGATGGTCTGCACCATGTTATTATAGGTACCTTTCACTTCATCCATCTCGTTGCTGTTGCTGTGATATTCTGCTCTCGCACTGAAATCTCCGCCGTGAATCTTTCGGGATACCTGAGAAAGATTTTTAATCGGCGACAGAATCTCTTTCTGCATATACCATACAATCACCATAAAGAAAATAACAGACAATAAAAGAAATCCAAGGATAATAATTCCCATAGTAGAGTAAGAAATATAAGCAGAAGATTCCACACGGTAATACATCTGATACGCATCTTCCAGCGTACTTCCCTGATAAAAGCTGGTTCGCGGGTTCAGTTTTCGAAGGTTCTCTATATTTTCCCCGTATCTCCATTCTTTTCCCGACCCACACAAAACCTTTCCACTGGTATCTGTCAGATAAAATCTGGCGGTCGGATCTGCAGTATCGTTATAATCCAACAGGGAAGCGAGTTTTTTCTCAGATAACAGTACAGCAATTGTATTTTTCCCGTAATTATAATATTTCACCAGATATACCTGATCCTGTATAGTCGTGGATATCCAGCCGGACGTTGCCTTTTCGTCCTCCATATTACATCTCCGAAAATATTTTTTTATATCATTGATCTTATCATAGGAAACATTCCCGTTTCTCTGCATCAGGATACTGTTACCGGTACAATCGACTATCGCATAGGCATCTGCTTCCGCAGTCTCGTCACATCTGTCCCGCAGAACTTTCAGCAGCTGATACTGAGCTTTCACTTTTTCCAGTCCTTCATCTGTTTCCAGAAGGTTCAGTTCCAGACGATATCCCAGTATAGAATCCAGGTTGTCATCCAGTCGCCCCAGAACGCTTTCCATTGTGTTGTGGTAAATCTGCAGCGTATTTTCCACCAGATTTTTTTCATTCTTTTTTGCGATATTGATAGAAAATGCCTCATACATGACAAGTAATGTAATCTGCAGGATCAGAAAAGCCGAGAAAAAAGCCCCCATCATATTCCCGAGTTTTACTTTCCTGTTACTTTTCATTTATTTTCCCCCTCATGCTGTTTTTCTTTATCATAGCATGGGATTTTCTGATGTCGAGTACTTTTTTCGACATTTTTTTACATTCAGTATATCAAAAACTGCGTACATAGAAGTCTTATACATTATACTACAACGGTCACTGCCAACAGCACAATTGCAAAGACTATATTCCATACCGTAAAATACCGAAAATATTGCCCTTTTGTACCAGCTGTTTCATTCTTTTCACTTTCCTGTACATAAAATTTATAAGAGATCAGACTTGCCAGGGAAGCGATCAGGGTTCCCAGACCTCCAATATTCACTCCCCGGAGAAGCATAGGATAGTCTGTAGTAAAACCGGAAAGTAAAATAGCCGCCGGAACATTGCTGATGACCTGGCTGGCAGCACAACCAAGAATAAGTTCATGTCCTTCCAGTACTTTTATCAGCAGTTCTTTTACGATTGGAATCCGCCCCATATTTCCGATAAATACAAAAAATGCAACAAAAGTAAGAAGCAGACTATAATCTACTCTCAGCGGTAAAAATTCTTCTTTTCCACTTCCGAAAAGGAACAGACAAATCAGAAGGGTAATTCCCAGAAGCACCGGCCAGGACAGCACACGTAAAACCGTTGCCAGACTTACGCAAAAAAGAAAGAGCAAAATCAGATTTTCAGCTGTTTTGTTCTTTTTGGTTTTTCTCCTGATCTGTTCTATCTGCATACTTTCATTCTTCTGCACCAGACAGCCCCCGATCAGAAGAAGCAAAGATACCAGTGACAAAGGTCCCATGACCTTTACAAAGGACAGAGCAGACATTCCGGAGACGGAATACAAATACAGATTCTGCGGATTACCCACCGGAGTTGCCATACTTCCAAGATTGGCAGCTATCGTCTCCATGGTAATCACCGGAATCATCCGCTGATCCAGTTTTGCCATACGCAGTACCAGAATCGTAAACGGCACAAAAGTCAGAAGTGCCACATCATTGGTAATCCACATAGAGCAGAAAAAACAAAGTCCCACCAGAACCAGCATCAACTGCCGGAAAGTGTGTACCTTTTTCAGCAGTGTATTCGCCATCTGTTCAAATAACCCAGTCTTCTTAAATCCCTCCATGATCGTCATCAGACAAAACAATAAAGCCAGTACTCTGGTGTCAATATATTCTGCATAAGCTTGGTCCGGTCTGACAAAAAACATGGAAATAACAGCAAGAAAAACCGCGATACAAAGCACGGTTTCTCTTTTTAAATATACAATTACTCTCTTCATCTTCTTATACCAGTGTCAGAACCCGGCTCGTCAGGGATATAACCAGAATGATCACCGCGATGATTCCCACGATCCGGAAGATTTTTGTCTGTCGTACCGACTGATACTTCATGCCTCTTGCAAATCCTTTTGGGTTGATCGCCATGAAAAGGGCAATGGCAAGGCAGATCGTATCCAAAATAATACCTATCCAAAATTCCATAGATGTTCTCCTTTATGTTTTCTGTGTTCCAGTATACCGCAATTTTCAGGAAAAGAAAATCCTTTTATCCGATCCCCGCAATCGCCGTCAGCAGCTTCAGCACTCCTGCCAGTGCCATCACAAGTACCGGGTTCCATTTTGTTTTCCGAAGAAGGATCAGGCAGATCACAAAGATTCCCACCATCGTCCAGCGGGTGTCCGCCAGTGCGACGACATCCGCCCCGTTCCAGAAGGCAGATACCAGAATTGATACGCCCGCAGACGCGATCATCGCCACGACAGCCGGTCGCAGAGACTGTAAGACGCTCTGCAACAGATCCATTTTCTGATATTTCAGGTACAGCCAGGCAAGTAACGTTACCAAAATGCATGAAGGCAGAATACATCCCACTGTGGAAACCACTGCTCCCGGGATTCCGGCGATCTTGGTTCCGACAAAGGTTGCGGAATTGATCGCGATGGGGCCCGGTGTCATCTGGGAAATGGTGATCAGATTGGTGAATTCTCCCATGTCCAGCCATCCGTGACGGCTCACCACCTGTTCCTGAATTAGCGGCATCGCGGCATAACCGCCTCCGAAGCTGAACATGCCGATCTGAAGGAAACTGAAAAATAACTGAAGATAAATCATTTCTTCCGTTTCCCCCTTCCTGCCAGTACCGTGCGGATCACTCCCATCGCAATACAGATCAGCACGATATACACCACCGGAACTTTCATCACATAAGAAGCGATAAAAGCTGCTGCCATGATCACAATCGATGTCCACTCTTTTTTCTTCGTGATCCCCGCTGCCATATCCCATACCACGGAAGCGATCACTGCTCCCACGCCAGCCTGCATCCCGTCCAGAAGCTCACGGATGATGAAATTATCCCGAAATATCTGATAAAAAACAGAGATCACAGAGATGATAAGAAAAGGTGGCAGAACTGTTCCGAAAATTGCTGTCAGTACCCCTGCAAGACCGGCTAGTTTATAGCCAACCACAATTGCTCCATTTACCGCGATCGCCCCAGGTGCCGACTGTGCAATAGCAATCAGATCCAACATCTCATTTTCTTCGATCCAATGGTACTTATCCACGAACTTATCCTTCATCAACGTAACGATCACATACCCGCCACCAAAAGTAAAGGCACTCAGATATAACGTGGACAAAAACAATTTCCAAAGCACCTTTTGTTTTTTCCTCACATTCTTCCTCCTGATTTTCATCTGTTTTATCTTTTCAGCAACATACGCTTTTATTGTATCAGTTTCTTTTTTTCTTTACAATCACTTCCGTAGTTCAACAGAACAAAGAACGTGTTCTGACACATCCGCATGAAACATTTTTCATTTACAGAAAAGCCTTTTTTGACGTAGAAAAGGGTGCATCGATTTTTACAAAAATCGATGCACCCACCTCTAATGATCCGACAGCATTTTTCTGCCTTTATTTTTTGATGCCAAATGCTTCTTTTCCCGGAAATACTGCTGCTTCACCGAGTTCTTCCTCGATTCTTAACAGCTGGTTGTATTTTGCCACACGTTCGCTTCGGCTTGGTGCACCGGTCTTGATCTGACAGGTGTTCAGTGCTACTGCAAGATCTGCGATCGTGGTGTCTTCTGTTTCACCGGAACGGTGAGAGGAAATGGCGGTATATCCTGCTTTGTGTGCCATCTTGATAGCTTCCAGTGTCTCGGATACAGAACCGATCTGGTTCAGTTTGATCAGGATGGAGTTTGCACAGCCAAGGCCGATTCCTTTTGCCAGGCGTTCGGTGTTGGTTACGAACAGATCATCGCCAACCAGCTGTACCGTATCTCCCAGCTCTTTGGTCATCATCTGCCATCCTTCCCAGTCTTCCTCGTCCAGACCATCTTCGATGGAGTAGATCGGGTATTTGCTGCACAGTTCTTTCCAGTGTGCTACCAGTTCTTCGGATGTAAATTTCTTACCGCATTTTGGCAGAACATATTCGCCCTTCTTGCTGCCTTTCCATTCGCTGGATGCAGCATCCATAGCCAGTACGAAATCTTTGCCCGGTTCATAGCCTGCTCTCTTTACAGCTTCCAGGATGCACTCGATCGCTTCCTCATCGCTGCCAAGATCCGGTGCGAATCCACCTTCGTCACCTACGGAAGTAGCCAGACCTTTCTCTTTTAACAGAGCTGCCAGTGCGTGGAATACTTCAGTACACCAGCGCAGACCTTCTTTGAAGCTTGCTGCTCCGGCAGGCATGATCATGAATTCCTGTACATCTACCGTGTTGGCTGCATGTGCACCACCATTCAAGATGTTCATCATTGGCAGTGGCAGACGGTTGCCGTTTACACCGCCCAGGAAACGATACAGTGGCAGATCCAGTGCGTTTGCTGCTGCTCTGGCACCTGCGATCGATACTGCCAGAATAGCGTTTGCGCCCAGATTGGATTTGTCTTTGGTTCCGTCTGCTTTGATCATAGCTGCATCTATCGCATAGATATCCAGCGCATTGACGCCTTTTAATGTTTCATTGATTACTGTATTTACATTGGCAACCGCTTTGGATACACCTTTGCCTCCGAATTTTTCTTTATCTCCGTCTCTCAGCTCCAGTGCTTCGAATTCTCCGGTAGATGCGCCGCTGGGTGCGGTTCCTCTTCCCATGGTACCGTCCGAAAGATAAACCTCTGCTTCTACAGTAGGATTGCCTCTGGAGTCAATAATTTCACGTCCGATTACTTTTTCAATTGTCAAATGTTTCATCTTATCCCTGACCCTTTCCCATGGACGATCCCCTGCTCCCATTCCGCAGGAGCAGAAAGGATCTTCCCACGACTTATTCACATGATGGTTAGCTTTTACTAACTACGATAAGTGTAGCGCAACTTCCTGGGATTTTCAATAGGCTTAAACGGGATTTTTTCTCATTTACTTTTTTCTTTTTCTGTGTTTTTTCCAGCCGTGCCGCTTCCTTACGGTATGTCTGTGTCCGATTCTGACAAACGGGACATACTGAAGGGGCACTCTTCAGAGATTTTCTGCAATCTCATATGCCTCGGCATAGAAATACTCCTGAGAATCCAGCGGTTCTTCATCGGTCGGCAGAATCCGGTAGATCCCTTCTCCGTCTTCCTGACGCGCCTGCTGGTTATCCTGTAACATGATATGGAACATCCGCAGAAGGCGGGCTTTGATCTCTTCATCGTAAACCGGTGCTGCCACCTCCACACGGCGCAGAGTATTTCTGGTCATGAAGTCGGCAGAGGCAATATAGATTTTTTCTCTTCCCTCACTTCCGAAGATATAGATTCTGGAGTGTTCGAGGAAACGGCCTACGATACTTCTCACACGGATATTTTCTGTTTTTCCCGGTACCTGCGGAATCAGACAGCAGATACCACGAACTACCATATCGATCTTCACGCCGGCGCAGGATGCCTCCACCAGTTTTTCCATGATCTTCTTATCGGTCAGAGAGTTCATCTTCAGTCCGATGTATGCCGGTTCACCTGCCTCGGCATGTCTGATCTCTTCATCGATCATATCCAGCACTTTATTTTGCAGACACTTCGGTGCCACCAGCAGATGATCGACCCGTTTGATCGTCTCTCCCATCGCCAGTGCCTGGAAGACATTCGCTGCCTCCAGACCGATATCCACGTTATACGTCATCAGAGACAGGTCGGTGTACAGACGGGAGGTCTTCTCGTTGTAGTTTCCGGTACCGATCTGGGTATAATATTCGATCTGTTCATCGGTTTTCTTGGTGATCAGGCAGAGTTTGGAATGTACTTTGTAACCATCCAGACCGTAGATCACGCGGCAGCCCGCATCCTCCAAAAGACGGGACCATCCGATATTATTTTCCTCGTCAAAACGGGCTTTCAGTTCCACCAGTACCAGCACTTCTTTTCCGTTCTCTGCGGCTTCGATCAGGGCTTCCACGACTTTACTCTGTTTTGCCACACGGTACAGTGTCATCTTAATCGAAACAACATCTTTATCGTTGGCTGCCTGGTGAAGCATATTTAAGAACGGGTTGATGCTCTCATACGGATAGGAAAGCAGTTTGTCCTTTTCTTTGATCTGGTCAAGGATCGGCCGGTCACCGGTAAATGCCGGGGATTTTCTCGGCGTTCTTCTCGCATAGAACAGTTCCGGGATCTTGCGGAGTGCATCCTCGATCTGGAAGACAAAGGACAGATCCAGCGGAGACTGGCTGCGGAACACATACTGTAGTTTCGTTGTCAGATAACCACAGAGCATCTTGACACTCTCCTCGCTGAGTTTTCTGGAAAGTTCGATGCGCACTGGGGAAAGCTTCTTTCTTCTCTTGATCAGTTCCGCCATAAATTCCCGGTAGTCCAGATCCTCGTCATACAATGCATCGGCATCGATATCTGCATTTCTGGTCACGCGAAGCAGGGATTTTTCTTTTACCTGATATCCTTTGAAGACTTTCGGGATATAGTGAAGAATCAATTCTTCGGACAACATGTAGGTATTGCCACCCGGCAGGCGGATCAGCCGGTCAAAAACACCGCTTCCGCACGGGATGATTCCCAGTCGTTCTTTTCCGCCCTTTGTTGTCAGAATCACAACCGCATAGATTTCTTTATTCTTTAAAAATGGAAATGGCTGTCGTTTTCCCACGATCGTCGGAGAGATCAGACCGGAGATTTCCACGTCAAAATACGCTTCCAGAAATTTACTCTCTTCTTCGGAAATCTTACTGAAATCCACCAGCTTTACACCATAATCCTCGATCTTTTCCATGATCTTTCCATAGACTTCGTCTTTTCGTCTGTTCAGGATCTCCACCTGCGGCAGGATTGCCTGGATCTGCTCCTTCGGTGTCATGTGCGTCTTATTTTCTCTGGAATCTTTTGCCACCAGCATCTGATCGATCAGCGATCCCACACGCACCATGAAAAATTCGTCCAGATTACTCTGGTAGATCGATGCAAATGACAGTCGCTCACACAGCGGAACCTTCGGGTTCTCCGCTTCTTCCAGTACACGTTCATTAAACTTTAACCAGGACAGTTCCCGGTTCATATAGATGGTCTCGTTCATTGCTTATCCCTTTGCTTTCTTTTACCTTTGTCCAATTGTCACACTTACAGGAACACAATATCAAATTTACTTTAATTCTATATTATCTTCCCGTAAAATTCATGTTAACAAACCTTTTATTTTTCTTTCAGTTCATACAGATCCGTTCTTCGCGCGGACAGTAGCGGTAACTGTTCCCGGATTGCTTCCACGCGGTCGAGATCAAGTTCCGTGACCTGAATGCCCGGTTTTTCATCCATCTGTGCCACCACATCCCCCCAGGGTGACACGACCAGAGAATGTCCCCAGGAAATATATCCTGCCTGTTCGTCTCTGGCATCGGAAGTTCCGATCATATAACACTGGTTATCCACCGCTCTTCCCCGGAACATCAGCTCCCAGTGCGCCGGTCCGGTCGTCATGTTAAATGCCGCGGGCACTAAGATCACCTTTGCCCCCTGTAAGATCATCAGCCGTATAATCTCCGGGAAACGACAGTCAAAACAGATACAGATTCCCATTTTTCCAAACTCGGTATCAAATACGGTGATCTGATCTCCTGCCGTCAGTGTCGCAGACTCCTGATAGCACTGTCCGCCCTTCACGGCGATATCAAACAGATGCACTTTCCGGTGTTTGGCAATCTGTCTGCCCTGGCGGTCAAAGACATAGGCGGTATTGTATACATGCCCTTCTTCGTCCTTTTCCGGTACGCTTCCGGCGGACAGATAGATCTGATATTTTTTTGCAAGTGCACTTAACTTCTGCCAGGTTTCTCCCCGTTCCGCTTCTGCATAGACCGGAAAACAGGGCGTCTGATACGGACAGTTAAACATCTCCCCAAGCGTTACCAGGTCGATTTTTTCGTCCTTTATGCGTTCCAGGTTCCGCTCCAGTTCTTTCAGATTTTCGCCTTTTTCTTCATAAACATGCGCCTGGATCTGGGCGATTTTCACCTTCATTTTTTCTCCCCTTTCTGTTCCAAATATTTGTAATTCTCTGACTTCAGTATAGATTTTCCACAACTTTTTGTCAATTTATCCGGGGGGAAAATTGTATATAAAAATCCCCGGGAAGTCATGTTTTCCCCGGGGAATTTTTCAATCTTTATTTGTTGTCCATCTGCTCGTTTTCTCACTGCAGATACTGTTCCACTGACAGTCCCCGCAGATCTTCCCCCGCAGCCCTGTATCGATCACTTTTTCCTGGACTTTCCGTGTAAACTCCAGGAAATTCAGTTCTTCTCCCTCTGCCAGTCCGCAGGCATCCAGCACGCCATGGTCGTACCGGTACACTTTCTCCTGTGCCCCACAGATTTCTTTTTCTGCTCCGGACGCTTCCACCGTCACCTGACGATTCGGACACGCGCTGCAGATTTCGTCCAGCGAAACCACCAGCCGGATCGACACATCCTGTTCCAGAATGTGTAACATTTTCTCCATATGTGCGGAAAATCCTTCGCTGTATCCTTTTCCTATAAAATACGCCAGACACATCCCGTGATGCGGACGCACCGGTATTCGTTTTTTCTCCATAGTTTTCTCATTTCTCACAGCCATCTGCTGTATTGTTATTTCTGATTCCGATACGCTTCCACGCCCCGTTTCAGCCGCTCACAGCCATCCGCGATCCGGCTTCTCTGGCATGCCAGGTTGATGCGTAAAAACTGTTCGCCGGTTTTTCCGTACTGCGCGCCTTCCGACACATAAAGACCTGTCGTTTTGCGGATCGCATCGGCAAGTTCTTTCGCGCTGCATCCGAGCGCACTGCAGTCCACCCACAGAAGGTAGGTCGCATCTGCCTCTGTCACTTTCAACTGCGGAATCTCTTTTCGGATATAGTCGGTCATGTATGCACGGTTTTCGAAAAGATATGCACAGAGTTCTTCCAGCCAGTCTTCCCCTTTGGTAAATGCCGCGATCGCCGCACCGATGGCAAATACATTCGGTTCTGCCACCTCATCCGTATTCAGTGCACGCCACACTTTATGGTGCAGTGCCTCGTTCGGGATCATCACGGCTGCTGTCTGGATGCCTGCAATGTTAAATGCTTTCGTCGGTGCAATACAGGTCACACTGATATTTTTACAAGTCTCGGAAGCCGCCGCAAACGGAATATATCCGGTGCCCGGCCGGGTGATATCGCAATGGATCTCATCTGAAAGAACCGTTACGTGATATTTCTCACACAGTTCTCCCACCCGTGCCAGTGTCTCCCGCTCCCAGATTCTTCCCACCGGGTTGTGCGGGTTACACAGGATCATCAGTGAAGTCTGCGGATCCGATAATTTTTCCTCCAGCGCCTCAAAATCCATCTCATACTGTTCCCCGTCATATGCCAGCGGGCATTCCACAACATTTCTTCCGTTGTTGACGATGGAATTAAAGAAAATATTATACACCGGTGTCTGAATCAGCACATTTTCTCCCGGTGTGGTCAGCTTGCGGACCGTACTTGAGATCGCCGGTACAACACCGGTACAGAAGGTCAGCCATTCTTTTTTGATGGAAAACTGATGGCGTCTCTCCCACCAGTCCATGTAGGCCTGATACCAGTCTTCTTCCACATCCGTGTAGCCGAACACACCGTGTGCGGCCCGCTTTTCAATCGCCTCCCGTACAGCCGGGGCCGTCTGAAAATCCATATCTGCCACCCACATCGGCAGTTCACCTTCTGCCACATCCCATTTCAGAGATCCGGTATTTCTCCGGTCTGTGATCTGATCAAAATCATAGTTGCTCATGCTGTATCTTCCTCTCTGTTTTTTGCAATCTGTCCTATGCCTCGACTTCTTTTCCCTGTACAAAAATCTTCGTCTTTGACGGATCTACCTTATCTTTTTCCACCGTCAGTTCTTTGATCTCATCCGCACGGATCACACCGCTCGACGGATTCAGCACGCTGTCGATGGTTCCGTGGATCTTGGCATCTACAGAAGAGTATTCAAATGCCAGTGTCGTATTGATCAGCTTACAGTTTTTCATCACCAGATTGTCAATATAACACATACCCTGCAGACTCTCGATGGTACAGTTTATCAGTGTCAGGTTTTTTGCATTCCATCCCAGGTATTCTCCGGAGATAAAGGAATCATACACGGTTACATTATCACTGTTCCAGAATGCATCTTTGGACAGCATCGTTGCGTTGTGTACTTCCATATTTTTTACACCGTCAAAGGAATAATTTCCCACCAGACGGAAGTTTTTCAGCACCAGATCCTGGCAGTTCATACCGAAATAATCGCCCTTTGCATCCACATGATCCAGTTCCACATTCTGACAGCTCCACAGCGTCTCTGCCGCATTCGGGAAAGTTACATTGGTCAGTTTCAGTCCGTTACACCGGCGGAAATTCTTCGGTGCTTCGATCACTGCGTTGGTCACTTCGATCCGGTCCGTATACCACACACCCGCGCGTGCCATCTCAAACCAGGTACAATCCACCGCCTTGATATCTTTCGCATACCACAGCGGATATTTCCATTTGAACATGCTTCCGTATAATTCAATATTTCTGCTCTCTTTTAACGGAGACTCTCCGTCGTCAAAAATAGTATCATAAATTTTCAGATCCTTCCCCTGAAACAGCGCACGCTCGCCGGTCAGAAACTCCTGATGAATCTCTTTCATTTCTTTTCCATCTCCCATAATTCTCTTCTCCCATTCTGCCGCCATATATTTCGTTATTCTGACAGGCTTATATAGAATTATTGTATTCCATTTTGTCAGATATGGCAAATACTTGTTTCGTATATCTTACCATAGGTTCTGCCTATAGATAGCATGCACCACTGCCTGTCCGGATATTCCCGACAGACAGTGGTGCATCTCTCAGCTTCCTGCAATCCACAAAAGCACTCTGCACACAACCGGCAGTGTCACGATCCCGCAAAGGGTGGTCAGCATCACCCCTCCCAGCGAATATTCTCCGTCGGAACCGGAGGAATTAGCGAGCATGACTACGGAGGACATGGTCGGCATCGCGGTGATCAGGGACATGGTCATACGGATTTCTTCCGATACCGGGATGAAGCCCAGGACAAGGTAAAACAGTACCGGAAAAATCAGCATTTTACAGATGATAATTCCATATAATTCGATCTGTTTTACATATTTTCGGATATCCATACAGGCAAACACTCCGCCAAGATAGATCATCGCAAGCGGTGTCGCCGTCGCCCCGATATTCTGGAATCCCGTCTGGAAGACACCCGGAAGTTTCAGCCCGGTCAGTACGAAAAGGACTGCCAGCGCGATGGCAACTGTCGCCGGATTGATCAGCTTTTTCGGATCAAACTTTCCTTTTCCACTCGGGGAGGTCAGTTTCACTCCTACCGTCCACATCGCCAGCTGATCCACGATGGTAAATACGGATACATACAGCATGCCCCGTTCCGGGAAAATGCTGGTAATGATCGGGATTCCCATAAATCCCACATTGCCAAACATCGTCATCGCCCGGTAGATCTGCGACCGGTCACCTTCTACATGAAACAGTTTTGTCAACGCAACGCCCAGTCCAAATAAGAGAATCGAGGCTGTCACCGCCAGTCCGATGATGGACAGCGATTTTACCAGTACCGTCCGGTCTACCTGGCTGACCACATTGACAAAGATCATCGTCGGCAGCGAAAGTTTCATCACGACTCGGGCGATCCAGTCGAGTCCCTTATCACTCAGCACACCGATCCGCACCAGTATCATACCGATGACAAGATAGACGATAAACAGCTCGATCTGTTCCATTAAAATCCAAAATGTATTCATTTTTTCGTTTCCTGTTTTCTTTATTTCTGTATTTTTCCTACCATATATGTTTGCAGGATTTCTTCTGTCGGCAGCCCTTCGTTATCGCCACGGTGCTGTACCTGGATCGAGCCGATCGCATTGCCCCGTTTCGCACATTCGCTCACCGGAAGACCTTTCAGCAGTCCGCTCAGTACACCGACGGCAAATCCGTCTCCCGCGCCTACGGTATCCACCACTTTTTTTACCGGATACCCCGGGATCATATCCCGGGTGATCTCCCCGTTTTCTTTCTTTTCGGATACATAAGCACCATTTTTTCCATCTTTGATTACAACAAGAGCCGCACCTTTCTGATGATAAAAATCAGCCGCTTTTTCCTTATCTGTTGTACCCGCAAGGATCTCACATTCCCCGATTCCCGGCAGTACCACATCTGCGTAATTTGCCAGATCGTTCAGAACCGTTCTCATCATCTCATCATTTTCCCACAGTGCCGGACGGAGATTCGGATCAAAAGTCACCGGAATCTGCGCCTTACGCGCCCGCTCCATCAGGCGATACGTCGCCTCTCTCGCTTCTTTTGAAAGCGCCGGCGGGATCCCCGTCACATGCACCAGCCCGATCTCACCAAGATCCAGCGCATCGATTTCTCTTATAGACAGATGCGATGCCGCCGATCCTTTTCGATAATACGGTGCCGCCGGATCATGTCCGTCTTCCACATATTCTTTCAGTTGAATCCCGGTTCGATAAACCGGATCATACGTCAGAAGATTCGTTCCGATCCCATTGTCTTTTAACGCCTGTTCAATATAATGCCCAAACGGATCATCCCCAAGCCGTGTCAGATATTCCACCGGAAAACCAAGCCGGGTAAGCCCGATCGCCACATTGACCTCCGCCCCGGACATTCTTCTTGTAAAATGCTCCACGCCCTCCAACGCACCAGGTGTGTCTGCCAGTAACAGAGCCATCGGTTCTCCAAATAATAATGTTTTTTTCATATTTATTTCTCCTGACTGCCTCGTACTTCTCTGACCAGTGCCACCGCATCCGCTGTCATCTGGCGGATCGCATCAAACTGCCCGCTCTGGATCAGGTCTTTTTTCACCATCCAGCTGCCGCCACAGGCAAGGATCACATCACTTTCCAGATAAGAACGGACATTTTTCAGATTGATACCACCGGTCGGCATAAATTTCATTCCCACATATGGAGCTGCCAGTGCTTTGATCGCTGCCAGCCCGCCGGAAGTCTCTGCCGGGAAGAATTTGACCACTTCCAGTCCCCGTTTTACCGCCTGCGCCAGCTCCGATGCCGTCACGCAGCCAGGAAATACCGGGATCTGTTTTTCGATACAGTAATCCACGATCTCCGGATCCAATCCCGGGCTTACGATAAATTTTGCTCCTGCTTCGATGGCTTCGTCTACCTGTCTTGTCGTCAGAACAGTTCCCGCACCCACGAACATCTCCGGATATTCCTCCAGCATGATACGAATGGATTCCTTCGCTGCCGCCGTTCGGAATGTCACCTCCGCGCACGGAAGCCCACCCTCGCAAAGAGCTTTCGCCAGCGGTTTTGCATCCATCGCATCCTCCAGTACCACAACCGGTACGATCCCCATTTCTTTTATTTTTTCTGCTGCTGTCATCTGTCTTCTCCTTCCCCTGTACCCGTTCTGTCAGTGACTCTTTTCTTCCTCTTTGTACCGGGCACATCGCTGCTATCATTATATCGACTTTGACAGGTGCTTTCAATTGTAAAAAAGCGATTGACATTACTTTCTGTTTGCTATATGATAGTCACGACAAATAAAGATATTTCGGTAGGTGAGGTTACCACAGGGATTTGGATTTTCCTGAGATTGCTGCCGCAAGGCTGTGGAGACACGGCGCGCTGGTCAGCAGGTCATGTCGTGAAGGCATAACCTAATGCAATTGATATATGCCCTGTGATACTAAAGCTTGAACGATGGTCAGGAATTTTTCGTGATGTATTTTGCAGATTCTTTCATTGCTCAGGCTTTGAAGGAATTTTTTTATGCTGATTTTTAAAGAATGAAAGGTGGTGAGGAAATGGACGCTGGTGCCAGTTATCACGCGGAATGCGACGATCATATACCAATAATTGCATATCGGAGGTACGTTTATGATGAACAAAGATATTTTTGTAAAACTGCTCCAGGAACGCCGTTACAAATCGGTAAAAGACGTTCTGGACGTAATGAACGCAGTGGACATTGCCTCACTGCTTGGAGAATTTGATGATAAAGAACTGGCTCTCGCCTTCCGTCTGATTCCCAAAGAAAAGGCGGCAGACGTATTTGCCAACATGGAAAGTTCCCTGCAGTCTGTCCTGGTAGAAGTCCTCTCAGAAAAAGAACTGAAAGAAATCCTGGACGATCTGTACATGGATGACACCGTGGATCTGTTAGAAGAACTTCCAGCCAATCTGGTTACCCGGATTCTTGATGCCAGCGGCCCGAAGGAACGGGAAACCATCAACAAACTGTTAAATTATCCGGAGGACAGTGCCGGAAGTATCATGACAACCGAATACGTGGATCTGAAACCGCATCTGACGGTAGGTCAGGCACTCGCACATATCAAGGAAACCGGTATTCACAAAGAAACCATCTATACCTGTTATGTGATCCAGCAGCGGAAACTGCTTGGCATCGTTTCTGCAAAAGATCTGCTGACTACGGATGATGATGTCCTGATTGAAGATATCATGGAGACAGAAATCATCTCTGTGTCTACCCTGACCGACAAAGAGGAGGTGGCTCACCAGCTTCGCAAATACGATCTGCTGGCACTTCCGGTTCTTGACAATGACGGTCTGCTGGTCGGCATCGTAACATTCGATGACGCCATGGATGTCATGGTCGAAGAGGCAACCGAGGATATCACCAAGATGGCGGCTGTTGCTCCCAGTGAAAAAACTTACTTTGAGGTATCCGCCTGGGAACACGCAAAGCGCAGAATCCCGTGGCTTCTGGTACTGATGTTTTCTTCTATCATCACCGGAAGTATTATCACCCGTTATGAAAATGCTTTCGCGGCAATCCCTCTTCTGGTATCCTTCATCCCGATGCTGATGGACACCGGCGGAAACTGTGGTTCTCAGAGTTCCACCCTGATCATCCGCGGAATCGCTCTGAACCAGGTAACCTTCCATGACTTTTTCCGTGTCATCTGGAAAGAATTCCGTGTTTCCCTGATCGTTGGTGTTGTCCTCGCTGTCGCCAACGGACTGCGGATCTATCTGACCTATCAGCAGGCAGGTATGGCAATCGTCATCGCCCTGTCCCTGGTCGCAACCGTTATTTCCGCCAAACTGCTCGGCTGCATCCTCCCGATGTTCGCCAAAAAAATCGGTCTGGACCCGGCACTGATGGCATCTCCGCTGATCACTACCATCGTCGATGCGAGTTCCATTATGATTTACTTCTTTATCGCAACGAAAGTATTTCGCCTGTAGGAATTAAAAACATTACAAAAAGCATTACAGTAACCATTACATTTTTCTTACATTTTTCTAAAATTCTTGTTTTCATTTGGATATACTCATATAATATAATTACTTATGACATTTTTTCGTATTGCAGACAGAGACCCGCTGTTTCTGCCTCCATCACATGCAGAAAGGAATTACAAGTATGAATATTAATGAATGTTATCAGGCTATGGGAGCTGATTATGAGGAAGTCTTCGGACGCCTTCGCAGCGAAAGACTGATCACCAAATTCGTCCTGAAATTTCCTGGTGACCCCAGCTTTTCCCAGCTCCAGAGCACTCTGGAAGAAAAAAATGTAGAAGAAGCGTTCCGTGCCGCCCACACCTTAAAAGGCGTCGCACAGAACCTTGGATTCACCCCGCTCTATGAAGCCACCGCCACTCTCACCGAAGTTCTCCGCGCAGGCAACCTGCCGGAAGATGACAATATGATGAACGCGGTTGCGAAAGAATATGAGAGAACGGTTGCTGCGATTGAACAATTGAATGCGTAAATCAAAATTGGTCCACCGAACTAATTATTGATATGCAGTGCAATAAAAATGCTCCTGATGATTGATCAGGAGCATTTTTATTTATGCGGGCAACAGAATCAAAGTCCATGCTTGCACAGGACCTTGGCGACTGCCGCGATTACCGTATTCTTTTCTTTATCATCGGTCCGATGAGCATCGCGATAATCATTTTTACCAGGTCGGCCGGAATAAACGGGATGACGCAGACTGCGAGGGCTGCCTGGAAAGTATAACCTGCGACCACGCAGAACCATATGGTTCCGAAAAGGTAACATACGATGGTTCCGACGATCATACCGATAAGCTGAAGCCATGGTTTGCGGCAGTTGTCGATGACCAGTCCGGCAATAATTGCCATTACGATAAATCCGATGATATATCCGCCTGTAGGCCCTGCCAGTTTTGCCGGACCGCCAGTGAAGCCGGAAAATACCGGGAGCCCAACGAGTCCGATCAGAAGATAGATCAGATAACTGATGGTTCCTCTTTTCCATCCGAGAAGATACAGGGACAGATAGATTGCCAGGTTAGTAAAGGAAATCGGAACCGGTCCGATGGGGATGGACATTGGAGCAAGAATACAGGTGACCGCTGTCATCAGTGCGGTTATGGTGATTTCATAGGTTTTGCTGCGAGGTAACGTACTGCTTTGTGTCTGGTTCATGTTAAAAATTCTCCTTCTAAAATTTGTCCGTTATGCGGATTCAATCTCATAAATAAATCCGGCATCCGTGATCGTTTTGAGGGTATCTTCAATTCCCTGACCGCCTTCTGTCAGGTAACCTGAGGCAAAGATTGAGTCAACCACACTGAGCAGTTTCTTTTCTTCCCCTTTAAAATATACTTCTCTTCCGGCGGCGCAGCGGATATCTGCTTTTGGCACAAGAAGTCTTGCAAGGCAGAGAACTTTCATGCAGTATTCGGTTGTCAGCCCGGAGATATCGGCATCTCCAAGCGGAGTTCCTTTGATCGGCAGAAGAAAATTGATCGGCAGTGCCTCCGGCTGAATCTCACGCAGTTCAAGGAGCATGTCAACGACATCTTCTTTACTTTCACCCATACCGATGATCCCGCCACTGCAAATTTCAAAACCAATTCCCTGAAGCATGCGGATATTCTGTACACGCTGCTCGAAAGTATGTGTACTGCAAATATTATGATAATAAGAACGACTGCTGTTCAGATTATGATTGATCCGGTCCAGACCGGCTTCTTTGAGCATTCTTGCCTGTTTTTCTGTCAGGAAACCGATGGAACAGCAAAGATGCGTTCCTTGTTCTTTCATCTTCCGGATCCGGCGGGCAAGTTCTTCAATCTCTTTATCCGTAAATTTCATCCCACTCAGACCGATACAATGTCTGGATAAATGATACTCATTTACAAAATCATTATCCTGATACAGCTTATCTTCATCTACCCATTTGTACTTATCAATATCTGCGGTAGAACGACATGACTGTGCACAGTAAGCACAATCTTGAGAACAGTTGCCGCTGCGGGCATTGGTAAGAATATGAATACTTACACGATTCCCCTTATATCGATATCGTAAACTCTTCGCGCGATCGATCAGCACATCCAGTTCTTCATTCGGCGTGTTCAATATAGCGATCGCATCCTCCCTGGAAAGAACAGGTACCTCTTTTTCATAAAATTCGGAATTCATAACATATCCTTTCATTTGTCATGGGCAAAATGCCCTTTCATTTTTCGTACGGATATCACTTTAACACATAAAAGTATTAATTGTCAACTTATTTTGAATTTAAGTTTACATTTCACATGTGTAAATTCAAATATCGAATATTCTTCCCCCTCTGGTGTATCCCTATGTATCAGTTGGATGTGTAGGATTATGTATGTTGTAGTGTCTTGAAACCCGGACGTGGAAGGAGCAGACAGCCTTTTGCTGGTGCTCTTAGCAAAGATGAGATCCATCGTTTACGGAATCTTAGGCTCGAGCGCTCTCGCGAGAGTCTTAGATGCAGTTAACGATTAGATCAGATTTGCGTTACCAGCGGTTGTCTGCAGCTTACGGGCAGGCGCTTCATTTCGTCCGGCGTAAGAGAAAACTACAAGAAAACCTAGAACGTGTTTGAAAAAGGCTTTTCGTGAACTGCGAGTCCCAGTTTGTGGGAGATTTTATCCGAATGAGGGCGGCGTAGCGGGCTACGGCAACCGAATGAGGGTAAAATATACCGCAAAGTGGGGCTTGCAGATTGCGGAAATGATTTTTCAGACACGCTCTAAGCCTCCCTGACAGCATCCTTCATAGCTTTCACATACTCCTTCACATAAGGAATACACTCCACCCCATACTGTCCGCAAAGCTTCACGATCGCCGATCCGACAATTACCCCATCCGACTGACCGGCCATCTTCTTTGCCTGCTCCGGATTCGAGATACCAAACCCAACCACACAGGGAATATCCTTCGCCTTCTTCACCAGTTCCACCATCGCTCCGATATCCGTTGTAATCTGAGACCGCATACCCGTAACCCCCAGAGAAGAAACGCAGTACACAAACCCCTGAGCTTCTTTGGCGATCATGGAGATCCGCTCATGAGAAGTCGGTGCAATCAGAGAAATCAGATCCAGCCCGTACTCCTTGCAGACTCCGTCAAACTCCTCTTTCTCTTCAAACGGTACATCCGGTAAGATCAGTCCGTCCATGCCAACTTCTGCTGCCTTTTTCACAAAACGCTCTGTTCCATAAGAAAACACTACATTTGCATATGTCATAAACACCATCGGAATACTCGAATTCTTCCGGATCTTCTCAACCATATCAAAAACCTTGTCCGTCGTAACGCCACCGGACAGTGCACGGATATTTGCCGCCTGAATCACCGGACCCTCTGCGGTCGGGTCAGAAAACGGGATTCCCAGTTCGATCAGATCTGCCCCTGCTTCCTCCATGGCATATACAAGCTGCTCTGTCACCTCCAGTGACGGATCCCCGCAGGTAATAAACGGAATAAATGCTTTCCCTTTTGTAAAACTCTCTGTAATTCTCTTATTCATGGATATCCTCCCCTCTGTAGCGGGCAATCGCTGCACAGTCTTTATCTCCCCTTCCGGAGATGGTAATTACTACAATCTGATCCTTTCCCATCGTCGGCACCAGCTTCTTCGCATACGCAACTGCATGGGCACTCTCGATCGCCGGGATAATACCTTCCACCTTAGACAAATATTCAAAGGCATCTACTGCCTCATCATCCGTGACCGGCACATACTCCGCACGTCCGGTGTCATACAGATGGGCATGCTCCGGTCCCACACCCGGATAATCCAGTCCGGCTGAGATCGAATATACCGGTGCGATCTGACCATATTCATCCTGGCAGAAATAAGATTTCATTCCATGGAAGATACCAAGCTTTCCGGTAGCGATCGTTGCTGCAGTTTCTGCCGTATTAATACCCCGTCCAGCTGCCTCACAGCCGATCAGACGTACACCTTCATCTTCGATAAAATTATAAAAGGTTCCGATCGCATTCGATCCGCCGCCGACACACGCCAGCACAGCGTCCGGAAGCCGTCCCTCTTTCTCCAGAATCTGCTCCTTGATCTCTTTGGAAATTACCGCCTGAAAATCTCTGACAATCGTCGGGAACGGATGCGGTCCCATCGCAGAACCCAGCACATAATGCGTATCTGCGATCCGGTTTGTCCACTCTCTCATGGTCTCGGAAACTGCATCTTTTAACGTGGCAGTTCCGGAAGTAACCGCATGAACTTTCGCTCCCAGAAGGCGCATCCGATACACGTTCAGCGCCTGACGCTCCGTATCCTCTTTTCCCATAAATACTTCACATTCCATACCCATCATGGCAGCTGCGGTAGCTGTCGCCACCCCATGCTGACCGGCTCCTGTCTCTGCGATCACACGGGTTTTTCCCATTTTCTTTGCCAGCAGTACCTGCCCCAGCACGTTATTAATCTTATGCGCACCGGTATGGTTCAGATCTTCTCTCTTCAGATACACTTTTGCCCCGCCGAGATCCTCTGTCATATGAGCCGCATAGTACAGCCTGGACGGTCTTCCCGCATATTCATTCAGAAGCTCCGCCAGTTCCCGGTTGAACTCCGGGTCATTTTTATAATGATTGTAGGCTTCCTCCAGTTCCAGAACCGCATTCATCAGCGTCTCCGGAATATACTGTCCGCCGTGTACTCCAAATCTACCTTTTGACATCTTTTGTTTCCTCCATTCTTACTATTTCCACTGCCTGACAGATCCGTCCGGCATTTTTCATTCCATCAATCTCCAGACTGCTGCTCAGATCCACCGCCCATGGATGAAGCAGCCCGATCGCTTCCCGCAGATTTTCCACATCGAGACCTCCGGCCAGAAAATACGGTCGTCCGACTTCACCCACCAGAGACCAGTCAAACACTTTTCCCGTTCCGCCGCTTCCCTGATCCAGTAAAATATAATCCGCCACACTTTCCCGGGCCCGCTCCACATCTTCCTTCGACTTTATGGAAAACGCCTGAATCAGCGGTTTTTCTGTCAGTACCTTTAATTCCTGTATATATTCCTGCGATTCCCGTCCGTGAAGCTGTGCTATCTGTATCGTTCCCTCCTCGAGAAGCTCTGCCACCAGCTCTTTCGGTGCATTGACAAATACACCTACCGGAACAATTTCCTCCCGCAGTCCCCGTACCAGTTCCCGTAATGTTGCCCGGTCGATACTCCGTCTGCTTTTGGGATATTCCACAATAAATCCACAGTAATCCGGCCTTGCCTCATTGACCGCCGCGATATCCTCCGGCCGCCGCAGACCGCATATTTTTATTCTGCTCATGCTTAATCTCTCCTGCTGCTTTTTACCCCGATATGCGTTATACAGGATTTCCCTTCCTTACCCGCATCCGCTCTCTCATTTACCAGGAAAGTGGTTTTCCGTTCAGTGTCTCAAGCATCGCCTTTTTATCCGGGCTTCGCATCAGCGTTTCTCCGATCAGTACGGCATCCACCCGGTTGTCATATAACAGGTTGATATCTGCACTCGTCCTGATTCCGCTTTCTGATACAAAAACCACTTCCTCCGGTGCCAGATTCCGCAACCGGATGCTGTTATTCATATCTACCTGAAACGTTCGAAGATCCCGGTTATTCACTCCTACGATCCGCGCGCCGGCTTCCAATGCCCGCTCTACTTCCCGCTCATCATGTGCTTCCACCAGCGCATCCAGCCCCAGACTTTCTGCCAGCTGCCGGTACTCTCTCAGCTGTACATCATCGAGGATCGCACAGATCAGAAGTACTGCTGATGCACCAAAGGCTTTCGCCTGATAGATCATATACTCATCTACCGTAAAATCTTTCCGGAGTACCGGAATATTCACTGCTGCTGTGATCTCTTCCAGATACCGGTCGGATCCCTGAAAATAAAACGGTTCTGTCAGACAGGAAATCGCCGATGCTCCTGCTGCCTCATATTCCTTCGCGATCTCCACATACGGAAAATCCGGTGCGATCAGTCCTTTTGACGGAGATGCTTTCTTCACCTCACAGATATAGGACATCCCTTCTTTTTTCAATGCCTGATAAAAAGACAGTGTCGGAAGAATCGCCGGATTCTGTTCCCGGTCCCGGATCCTTTCCTTTAATTCTGCAACAGATACCTTACCTTTTTCCTGGTCGATCCGCTCTCTTGTCTTTCCTGCAATTTCTTCTAATATATTCATGCTTCATTACTCTCCCGAATGAATGTTTCCAGTTTCTTCCGTGCTGCACCGCTGTCGATCAGTTGCTCTGCCAGACGTACACCTTCTTCCAGTGTCCCTGCTTTTCCTGCCACATACAGAGCGGCTCCGGCGTTCATGCACACGGCCTGTCGTTTCGCCCCCTGTTCACTGCCATCGAGGATTGCTCGGGTAATGGTCGCATTTTCCTGCGGACTGTCACCTTTTAACTCGTCTTTCTCGCATTTTTTGTAACCGAACTGTTCCGGAACTATCTCATAAGGAGCTAATTTACCATCACAGATCTCACACACAGCAGTCGGTGCACTCATCGAGATCTCATCCAGGCTGTCCGTACCATACACAACCATACCCTTTTTCACGCCCAGTTTCACCAGAACCTGTGCCATCGGCTCTACCAGCTCTTCACTGTAGACACCCATGATCTGCATGTTTGCATTTGCCGGGTTCGTCAGCGGGCCGAGAATGTTAAACACTGTGCGGATACCCAGTTCTTTTCTGACCGGTGCCACATATTTCATCGCGGTGTGATAAGTCTGTGCAAACAGGAAACAGATCCCGATCTTTTCCAGTATTTTTTCACTCTGTTCCGGTGTCAGCGTGATCTTTACACCCAGGGCTTCCAGTACATCCGCTGCTCCTGATTTGGAAGATGCCGCACGGTTTCCATGTTTTGCTACCGGAACACCACCTGCTGCGATGACCAGAGAAGCGGTTGTGGAAATATTAAAAGAATTGGAACCGTCCCCACCGGTACCGACAATCTCCAGGACATCCATATCATGTTTTAACTGCAGGGCATGGGAACGCATACCTTCGGCAGATCCTGTGATCTCATCAATGGTTTCACCCTTCATAGCTAAGACTGTCAGATATGCCGCCGTCTGTACCTGAGAAGTTTCTCCATCCATGATCTCATTCATAACAACTTTTGATTCTTCATATGTCAGATCTTCTTTTTTTGCCACTTTGATAATTGCTTCTTTGATCATTGTTCTCTTCCTCCTCTGACTACATCCATAAAGTTCTCTATCATAATCTTGCCATCCGGTGTCATCACCGATTCCGGGTGAAACTGTACACCGTAGATCGGATATTTTGTGTGTTCTACCGCCATCACTTCTCCGTCTTCCGACTCCGCAGTCACTTTCAGTTCTTCCGGCAGTTCTTCCTTTAATGCTGCCAGTGAGTGATACCGTGCTGCCGGAAATGTCTCCGACAACCCCTGAAACAGCTGATTTTCACCGATCTGATGAATCTCTTTCTGTTTTCCGTGCATCAGTTCTTTCGCATAGGACACCGTTCCACCAAATGCTTCGCAGATTGCCTGATGTCCCAGACACACACCAAAGACCGGAACCTTTCCGGCAAAATACCGGATCGCCTCAATACAGATTCCTGCATCGGACGGTTTTCCGGGTCCCGGAGAAAGGATGATGGCTTCCGGTTTCATCGCCTCGATCTCTTCCACCGTATATGCATCGTTTCGTACAACTTTGACGTCCGGCTCCACGGAACCGATCAGCTGATATAAGTTATAAGAAAAACTGTCGTAATTATCAATCAGTACTATCATTCCAATCCCTCCTGTGCCTGTGCGATTGCCTGAACCACAGCCCGTGCCTTGTTACAGCATTCTTCAAATTCTTTTTCCGGTACGCTGTCCGCCACGATACCGGCACCGGAACGAATACAGATTTCGCCCTTCTTTTTATAAACCAGGCGGATCGCGATACAGGTATCCAGATTTCCTGTAAAATCAAGATAACCAATCGCCCCACCGTAGATGCCACGTTTGCTGTGTTCCAGTTCTTCGATGATCTGACAGGCCCGGAACTTCGGTGCTCCGGAGAGTGTTCCGGCCGGCAGGATCGCATCAACAGCATCCACCGCATCTTTATCCTCTCGCAGATCTCCGACTACCGTAGAACCAAGATGCATGACATGTGAAAAATGTTCCACACACATGTATTTTTCCACTTTCACACTGCCAATCTTACTGATCTTTCCGATATCATTTCTTCCCAGATCCACCAGCATGTTGTGTTCTGCCCGTTCTTTTTCATCTTTTAAAAGTCCGGCTTCCAGTTCCCTGTCTTCTTCCCTTGTCTTTCCTCTCGGTCTGGTTCCGGCCAACGGGAAAGTACTCAGATTCCCGGCTTCCAGTTTTACCAGAGTCTCCGGGGATGCTCCCGCAATCTCAATATCGTCGCTGGAAAAATAGAACATATACGGAGATGGGTTTGTCGCCCTCAGCACCCGGTAGGTATCGAAAAGATTTCCTGTCGCTTTCGCCCGCATCGGATTCGATAATACCACCTGGAAAATATCACCCTCACGGATGTAATGTTTGGCTTTCTCCACCATCTTACAATATTCCGCTTCCGGGAACTGTGGCCGGATATCGGACTCCAGCTTCAGTTTTTCGAATTCCATATGCGGTCCGGTTTTCAGAAGCTGTGCCATCTCTTCCAGTTTTCCTTCTGCCTTCTGATAAGACGCTTCCAGATCATCGGTCATCACTCCGGCGATCAGCAACACTTTCTGACGGTAATGATCAAAGGCAATCACCTGATCGAACAACATCAGATCCATATCCCTGAAATCCTGCTGCTCTTTATCTTCGAGTTTTAATTTCTGTTCGCTGTATTTGATATAGTCATAGGAAAAGTACCCTACCAGCCCGCCGGTAAATGGTGGAAATTCTTCCATCACCGGTGTTTTATACTGTTCAATAATCTCCCGCAGAGTATCGCCCGGATGTTCCACTTTCTTTGTCACAACCATATCCTCCCCGGTTTTGCGGATATTCAGTACTCCATCCGTACAGGTAATCTCCATCGCCGGCTCATAACCGAGAAAAGAAAATCTTCCCCACACCTCCGTCTGACTGGCACTCTCGAGCAGATAACAATGCTTACTTGCTTTCCGCAAAACCCGCATCACTTCTACGGGTGTATATCGATCCGCATATAACTCCTTACATACGGGAATTCTGCGATACTCTCCACTGGCTGCGATTTCTTTTACCTTTTCTAATGTTGGATACATTCGGGCACCTCCTGTAAATCTTTTCTGTTACTGTCTTTCCCTTTGTTTTTCTGTCCTGCCGCGAAAGTCTCAGTCAAGCATGAACCTTGACTTATTGCCCGCGAATCAAAATTGATTCACCGGATCAATTATTGATGCACAATGCGAAAAAACGCCCGCCCTCGACAGAAACTTGTTCTTCTGTCAAGGACGAGCGTATGATAAACTACCCGCGGTACCACCTTGTTTCACAGTTTGCACTGTGCGCTTTGCGGAATACCTGCATATTCCCGGCAACTGACGTATGCCCCACGTCGCAGAATACTGAGCCGATTCGAAATAATGACTGTTCACTGCGCCCTCAGCGGTCCATTTGGCAGCCTGCATCTCCACCCGGCTCTCACCCTCCCGGACTCTCTGTGCGCGCATAACTGCTTTGATCTCCGCTTCAACGGTTTACTACACTAAATTTTTTCTATAAATTACCACATACATATATATTTGTCAAACACTTTTTTCAAATTTTATTGTTTACTTTTTTCTTAATTCCATATCATCCAGCTGTCTACTTTGATATAATACCAGTAGAAACATCATCATAATCATGATTTTCACTGTTCCAGGCAGGATGTAAAAAACTCCGGAACTCATTCAAGCGGATATTCGCAATCCGCTTCGCTACTTGCTCATAACTGAACAGCTGCAAATTTTCTATACAGGAGGTACATACTATGCGTTATGAAATTCAGGGCGACACTTTACCCGTTGTCATCTGTTATCTGGACGGCGGTGAAAAAATGATCACAGAAAAAGGAGCCATGAGCTGGATGTCTCCAAACATGCACATGGCGACTTCTACCAACGGCGGCATCGGAAAGGCTTTCGGACGAATGTTTTCCGGTGAATCCATGTTTCAGAATATCTATACTGCCCAGGGCGGTCCCGGCATGATTGCTTTTGCCTCCTGCTTCCCGGGAAGTATTCTTCCTTACCAGATTTCCCCCGGGCGGGAACTGATTGTACAGAAGTCCGGTTTTCTCGCTTCCGAAGCCGGGGTAAACCTTTCTGTTTTCTTCCAGAAACGCTTCGGTTCCGGACTCTTCGGCGGTGAGGGATTTATCATGCAGCGCCTTGCCGGAGAAGGGATGGTATTCCTGGAATTTGACGGCCATGTTGTCGAATACGACCTGCAGCCCGGTCAGCAGATCATCGTGGATACCGGTTATCTGGCTGCTATGGAAGCCACCTGTTCCATGGATATCCAGACCGTTCCCGGTGTAAAAAATATGCTTTTTGGCGGGGAAGGCATCTTCAACACCGTCATCACCGGCCCGGGACATATATGGCTCCAGACCATGCCAATCTCGAATGTAGCAGGAGCGATCGCACCGTTTATTCCGTCAAAGTCTTAATTCGCAGAATCTATTTTCCAGACTGTACAGGGAACCTCACACCTCCCTGCCTAGAGCGTGTTTGAAAAAGGCTTTTCGTGAGCTGCGAGTCCCAGTTTGTGGGAGATTTTATCCGAA
>OLQH01000548.1_pt1 | contig 39961 bp, 36 predicted proteins | sample 1672671 | NCBI WGS metagenome assembly OLQH01 (sample SAMEA3136712, study PRJEB25190) | human gut metagenome
CATTTTCCACAGAGAACTGGAAACGGTCCCCGGAGGAAGTAAACGGTCTTATGAATCTGTTTCGCAGATATCTGAAGCGGTGCATGAAGCAGGCAAAGAAAAATAATATGAAGGTGACAGTGATCGGAGATCCGGTGCCTTTTGATGAGGATATCAGGGACAGTATCCGGGAACTGGAGGAGTTTTCCAAGGATTTTGATGCGATCCATTTTCAGATTGCCCTCAATTACGGAAGCCGGGATGAACTGGTGCGGGCGGCTAACCGGATGGCGGCCGACATCAGAAGCGGAAGGGCTCCGGAGGTGATCACAGAGCAGGATTTTGAAAAATATCTTGATACAGCAGGGGTGCCGGATCCGGATCTTATGATCCGCACAAGCGGAGAACTCCGCCTTTCTAATTTTCTGCTCTGGCAGCTGGCCTATACAGAATTTTATTTTACGCCGGTGCCCTGGCCGGATTTTTCAAAAGAGGAATTAATCAGGGCCATTGAGAAATACAATGAAAGGGACCGGCGCTTTGGTGGAGTGAAGGAGGAAGATCATGTTTAAAACCAGATTATTGAGCGGGATCGTACTGGTGGCAGTTGCGCTTCTCACCATCTGCAGCGGCGGCGCAGTTCTTTTTGCCACAACCTGGATCATTTCTCTGATCGGGATGCGGGAGCTGTACCGGGCGATGGGCGTGCACAGGGAGAAGACGGGGCTGCTGGAGATGGCCGGTTACGGGGCGGTTACCCTGTATTATGCGGCAATGTATGCCGGTGAATTTTACCAGCTGATGGCGGTGCTGGCGGCTGTGATCCTGGTGATGTGCGTCTATGTATTTACCTATCCCCGCTACAGAGCGGAGGAAGTGATGGCAGCGGCCTTCGGTGTTCTCTATGTGGGAGTGATGCTCTCCTGCGTCTACCTGACCAGAGAACTTCCGGGAGGAGCCTGGCATGTATGGTTGATCCTCCTTTGCTCCTGGGGGTGTGATACCTGTGCTTACTGCGCGGGAATGCTTTTCGGAAAACACAAGATGGCTCCGGTCTTAAGCCCGAAAAAATCGGTGGAGGGAGCCGTGGGAGGCGTAGCTGGCGCAGCCCTTCTGGGCGCTCTGTATGCGCTGGCAGCCAATCATTTCGGTAATCTTCAGGCCTCTCCCCTGACGTATGCGCTGATCTGCGCTGTGGGAGCGCTCATCTCCATGGTGGGAGATCTGGCGGCTTCTGCGATCAAGAGGAACCGGAATATTAAGGATTACGGAAAGCTGATTCCCGGCCACGGAGGGATCCTGGATCGTTTTGACAGTGTGATCTTTACGGCCCCCATCATTTATTTCCTGTCCGTTCTGCTTTTGGGAAATGGCGGAGCATTTTAACGGACAGATCAGGAGAAAAGGAGAGAAAGACAGATGAAGCAGATTGCAGTTCTCGGTTCTACAGGTTCCATCGGTACCCAGACTCTGGATGTGGTGCGGGCGAATCTGGGAGAACTGAAAATTACAGCTCTTTCCGCCGGACGGCAGATTGATCTTCTGGAGAAACAGATCCGGGAATTTCAGCCGGTTCTGGCGGCTGTATGGGAGGAGCAGGCGGCAAAGGAGCTGGCAGTGCGGATCCGGGATACGAAGACCCGGGTAGTATCCGGAATGGAAGGACTTCTGGAGCTGGCAGTGCTGGAGGGTACAGATATCCTGGTTACGGCTATTGTGGGAATGATCGGGATCCGCCCCACCATAGCGGCGATAAAAGCGGGAAAAGATATCGCTCTGGCCAACAAGGAGACGCTGGTTACTGCCGGGCATCTGATCATGCCGCTGGCAAAAGAATACGGGGTGCAGATCCTGCCGGTGGACAGTGAACATTCCGCTATTTTTCAGTGCTGCCAGGGGGATGACAGAAAACAGATAGAGAAGCTTCTGATCACAGCTTCCGGCGGACCCTTCCGGGGAAGAGGACGGTCAGATCTTGCAGGTGTGCAGGTGGAGGATGCGCTGAAACATCCCAACTGGGCTATGGGGCAGAAGATTACCATAGACTCGGCTACCCTGGTGAATAAGGGACTGGAAGTGCTGGAAGCCAGATGGCTTTTTGATGTATCGTTTGATCAGATCCAGGTCGTCGTGCAGCCTCAGAGCATTATTCATTCCATGGTAGAATTTTCCGACGGCGCGGTGATGGCACAGCTGGGAACGCCGGATATGAGGCTGCCCATTCAGTATGCGCTCTTTTATCCTGAGCGGCGCCCGCTGAAGGGAGAGCGTCTTGATTTTGCGGCTCTGAAGGGAATTACTTTTGAGGAGCCTGACATGGAGACCTTCAAAGGACTTCCGCTGGCGATCGCCGCAGGAAAGACGGGGGGATCCATGCCGACAGCATTTAATGCGGCAAATGAGAGGGCGGTGGCAAAATTCCTGAGAAAAGAGATCGCTTTCCTGGATATTTACGAGATAATTGAAGAAGCTATGAGAGAACACAAAGTGATCGAAGATCCTACGGTGGAACAGATTCTGGAGACAGAAGCTGAGACGTATGAGAGGATTGAAGGCAGGTGGTAGAATGGGTATTGTGATCGCAGTTCTTATCTTTGGCCTTATGGTCATCGTACATGAGCTGGGCCATTTTTTACTGGCAAAGAAAAATGGGATCGGCGTGGAAGAATTCAGCATCGGTATGGGGCCACGCCTCTTTTCCTTTGAGAGGGGAGGAACCCGCTATTCTCTTAAGCTGCTTCCTCTGGGCGGTTCCTGTGCGATGAAGGGAGAACTGGAGGATGCGGAAGGGGAGGACTCCTTTCAGAGTAAATCGGTGGGAAAGCGGATCTCAGTGGTGATCGCCGGACCGCTTTTTAACTTTTTTCTGGCTTTTGTGGCGGCTGTGATTCTGGTAAACGGCGTGGGATTTGATGTACCGGAAGTGCTGAAGGTGCCGGAGGGATCTCCGGCGGCGGAGGCAGGACTCCAGGAGGGGGATGTTATAAAAGAATATAATGGAACCTCCATCTATCTGGGCAGAGACCTGGATCTGCAGGAGTATCTCTACGGTGTGCCTGCCGGAGGGGTAGATCTGACGGTCCTGAGAAATGGTGAAAAAATCCGGCTTCATTATACGCCGCAGTCAGAAAAACGGTATATGCTGGGATTTAATTATTACGAGACAGAGGATCCGGCAGAGTTAAGTTCGGTGGAACTGAATCAGCCGCTTTATGAGGCGGGGCTGCAGGCCGGAGATGTGATCACTGCTATAGACGGGCAGGAGATTACATCGGGGGCGGAACTGGGCGCTTATTTTGATGCTCATCCCATGGACGGGAGTTCTCTGACCGTGCGGTACAGCCGGCGGGGAAGTGAAAAAGAGGTTCAGGTTACGCCGATGATGACGGAGCACGCAGAGCTTGGTTTTTATTATAATTATTACCGGGAGAAGAGCAGTGATCCGATCCAGATCTTGAAATACAGTGCCCTGGAGGTGCGCTACAGCATTGTCAACGTATTCAGCAGTCTGAAAATGTTTTTTACCGGCCAGGTGGGAATTGATGATTTCTCCGGACCTGTGGGAATTGTAAATGTGGTGGATACGAATTATGAGGCGGCCAAATCACAGGGGACCTTTATTACCTGGATGTCTATGCTGAACCTTCTGATCCTTCTGTCGGCCAACCTGGGGATTGTGAATCTTCTGCCGATTCCGGGGCTGGACGGAGGAAGGCTGGTCTTTCTGATCCTGGAACTGATCCGGGGAAAGCGGGTGAAAGAGGAGACAGAAGGGGCGATCCATTTTGCAGGTATGATGCTGATGCTGGCTCTGATTGTCTATGTGACCTTCCATGATTTTGTAAAATTCTTTTGATTGGTAGAAATATGCTTCCGACTGGAAAAATCCGGCCGGGAGCATATTTTTTACTGCGGGCGCATAGAGTAGAATAATTCTTTGGGCAGAAGGAAACATTATGATTCCATATATGAAAGCAGAACAGCAGCAGGAGAGGCCGGACAGGGGAAAACTGAAAATACAGGTATATGCCGCACTTCGCAGTCTTCCAGTGGCAGATGCGGAAATTTCCATTTCTTATACCGGAGATCCGGGGAATATTCTGGAAGAAGTAAAGACAAATGCCAGTGGGGAGAGTCCTGAAGTGGAGCTTCCCACACCGCCGCTGGAGTACAGCGTGGAGCCCTCGGAGTATCAGCCGTATTCGGAATATACACTGCGCATTACAAAAGAGGGGTACGCTCCGGTAGATATTTCCGGTACAGAGCTGCTCTCTGGACAGACGGCTCTTCAGCCGGTGTATCTGGAGCCGCTGACGCCGGAGGAAGAGTACAGCAGGATCGTGATTCCAGATCATACGCTTTTTGGCGAATATCCGGAGAAAATACCGGAGGAGGAGATCAAACCTGTGGATGAGAGCGGGGAGATTGTTTTAAGCCGGGTAGTAGTGCCGGAGTTTGTAGTGGTTCATGACGGTGCGCCCACGGATTCGACGGCGCAGAATTATTACGTGCGGTATCGGGACTATATCAAAAATGTGGCCTGCAGCGAGATTTATTCTACCTGGTCAGAGAGTGCGATCCGGGCCAATGTGCTGGCAATCCTGTCTTTTACGATGAACCGCGTATATACGGAGTGGTATCGGAACAAGGGATATGATTTTACGATTACTTCGTCTACTGCGTTTGATCATAAATGGATTCCGGGAAGAAATATTTTTGCAAATGTATCCGGTATTGTAGATGAAATTTTTACCAGCTATCTCTCCAGGCCGAATGTGCGCCAGCCCATTCTGACTCAGTACTGTGATGGGAAACGGGTAACCTGCCCCAACTGGATGAGTCAGTGGGGAAGCCAGGCGCTGGGGGAGAGCGGCTATTCGGATATTGAAATTCTCAGAAATTATTACGGCAGTAATATGTATATCAACAGTGCGGAGGAGATTGCCGGGATTCCCGCTTCCTGGCCGGGGGAAAACCTGGATATCGGCTCTTCGGGCATGAAGGTGCGCCAGATCCAGGAACAGCTGAATGTGATCGCACAGGCTTATCCCGCACTGCGGACGGTAGATGTGGATGGGATTTTCGGGGAGGCGACCCAGGAGGCCGTGCGGCAGTTTCAGCAGATTTTCGGACTTCCGGCAACCGGAGTCATTGATTATCCGACCTGGTATAAGATCCAGGAAATTTATGTGGGAGTGAGCCGTATCGCAGAGCTGCAGTAATAAAATATGGAAAATTGAGAAGGAAGCGCTTGACAGAGGGGAGGAAATATAGTAAACTCCAGATAGTTAGTTGAAGCTAACCAAAGGAGGAAAGCGTATGAGCGTGGTGATCGTAGGAGGAAATGAAAGGATGGTCTTTCAGTATGAGTCCATCTGCAAAGAGCTGGGACACCGGGCGAAGGTGTTTGCGAAAGAACAGGGAAGCTGGAAGAAACAGATGGGATGTCCGGATCTTGTGGTGCTTTTTACCAATACAGTGTCCCACAAGATGGTGAATAATGCGCTGCAGGAGGCCCGGAGAAACAAAGTTCCGGTCAGAAGGATCCACAGCAGCAGCGCCTCGGCGCTGAAGACGGCGCTGGCAGAGTACGGGGTGTGAGAAGTGAAGAAGTGTTTTAGGCATAAAATATGCAGACCACAGGCAAAGTCCAGGGTCTGCATATTTTGCATATAGGAAGGAAGGACGGAAGCAGCGATCAAAACCGTTTCCATGTATCCCGGACAAAGAGAAGCAGGAGAGGGAAAATCTCCAGACGTCCTGCCAGCATGTCAAAGATCAGCACCAGTTTGGCCGGGGCAGAAAAGATGGAAAAGTTGGCCATGGGGCCCACCAGTTCCAGGCCGGGGCCGATATTGTTGAAAGTAGCTGCCACAGCGGTAAAGTTTGTGATAAGATCCAGGTTATCGAAGGCCAGAAGCAGGATGGAGAAGGCAAAGATCATTACGTAGGTAATCAGAAATACATTGGTATTTCGCACTACCTCATGTTCCAGAGCTTTGCCGTCCATTTTGATCTTCTTGATACTGTTCGGATGCAGGAACTGGTGCAGTTCCTTGCGAACTGTCTTCAGAAGGATGACAAACCGGGAAACCTTGATTCCTCCGCCGGTACTTCCGGCACAGGCGCCAACAAACATCAGCATAACCAGGATTGTCCGGGAGGCCTGGGGCCACAGGTTGAAGTCTGTTGTAGAATACCCGGTGGTGGTGATGATGGAACCCACCTGGAAGGCGGACTGCTGGAAAGCTTCCCCCAGGCTTCCGAACAGAGGGCGCACATTAAAAGTGATCACCAGAATGGAGACGGCAATCACGCCCAGATACCAGCGCAGTTCCTCCACCAGCACAGACTGACGGAACTTTTTCAGCAGGATCAGGTAGTAAACATTGAAGTTTATACCAAAGAGGATCATAGAAATAGTTACCACATTCTGCAGGTAGGGGGAGTAGCTGGCCATACTGTCATTTCGCACGCCAAATCCGCCGGTTCCGGCAGAGCCGAAACTGATAGTCAGTGAGTCAAAGAGAGACATGCCGCCCAGGAGGAGAAAGACGATCTCAATCAGCGTCATGGCAATATAGATCTTATACAGCGTTTTGGCTGTGGACTGTACCGTGGGAGTCAGACGGCTCACAATTGGCCCCGGACTCTCTGCTTTCATAAGGTTCATGTGAGAGCCGCCGGCCAGGGGAAGGACGGAAAGAAGAAAGACAAGAACTCCCATTCCTCCGATCCAGTGGGTAAAACTTCGCCAGAACAGAATACATCTGGGGAGAGATTCCACATCTGAGAGAATGCTGGCGCCGGTGGTGGTGAATCCGGATACGGTCTCAAAGAGAGCGTCTACCGGATGGGTAATGGAACCGCTGAATAAAAAGGGCAGGGCGCCCATAATGCTCATGACGATCCAGCAGAGTGCCACTGTGACAAAACCTTCCCGGACATAGAATACCCGGTCTTTTGGTTTCAGGATCACCAGGGGGATGCCGATGGCAAGGCAGAGCGCGATGGTGATCAGAAAGGAAATGACGCTGGATTCTCCGTAAAGGATACCGGTCAGGACTGGGAGGAGCATAAGGGCAGCTTCCACATTCAGTACCCAGCCAAGGATATAAAAAATAATTGGAAAATTCATTTTGCCTGCTCCTTATTTCTTCAGAATATCCTGGACGTCGTGCAGTCCCAGATGAGTGGTCACTACGATCACGGTATCGCCGGCCTGGAGTGAATCCTGCCCCCGGGGGATGGATATCGTTCCGTGGCGGTTGATGCAGACAATCCGCAGATTATCTTTCAGCTTCAGCTGAGAAAGGGGGATGCCCGAGAGGGGGCAGTTTTCCCGGATGACAAATTCCAGAGCCTCCGCCCGGTTATCCAGAATATGGTAGAGCGTCTCTACATTGCTGCCAATGGAATTCTGCATGGCACGCACGTACTGGAGAATATAGTCGGCAGTCAGATATTTGGGATAAATGACGCTGCCCAGATCCAGCTTCTGAATCAGGTCATCGAAGGCCAGGCGGTTTACTTTTGTGATAATTTTGGCGGAGGAAACATCCTTGGCAAAGAGGCTGAGGAGTACATTTTCCTCATCCAGGTTGGTCAGAGTGACAAAGCTTTCCGCCATATCGAGACCTTCTTCCATCAGAAGTTTCCGATCGGAACCGTCGCCGCAGATGATGGTGGCATCCGGAAGCAGTTCGCTTAAAGTTTCGCAGCGCTCCCGGCTGTGATCTACGATCCGCACGTCGATCTTCATTTCCAGAAGCTGTTTGGCCAGGTAATAGCCCAGTGTGCCGCAGCCTACGATCATGCAGTTTTTCACCTGGTGGGTTTTTAATCCCACTCTCTGGAAGAAAGAAGCTGCGTTCTTCGGCGAGGTGATCAGAGTGATGTAATCTCCGTCCTTCAGAAGAAAGTTTCCGTCCGGAATGAATACTTCACTGCCGCGCTCCACACCGGCTACCAGCAGGTCGCTGCGGAATTTTTCCTGCAGTTTGCAGACGGGAAAATGATCCAGCTGAAATTCCGGTTTTAAGCGGAATTTCAGAAGTTCTACCCGGCCTTTGACGAAAGTATCGATCTTAATGGCGGAGGGGAAGCGCAGCAGGCGGGCAATCTCTCTGGCAGCCACCAGCTCCGGATTGATCGTCATGGAGATGCCGAGGCGCTCCCGGATAAAGTTCAGTTCTTCGTGATATACCGGGTTCCGAACCCGGGCAATGGTGTGGCAGCTGCTCACATTCTGGGCGATCAGGCAGCAGAGCAGATTCAGCTCGTCCGATCCGGTAACGGCGATCAGGACATCGGCGGTATCTACGCCGGCTTCCATCAGAGTGCCGATTGAGGAGCCATTTCCGCAGATCCGCAGGGCATCTATGTTTTCTGAGATTCTGTGAATTTTTTCCAGTGAATGGTCTACCAGGACGACGCTGTAATGTTCCTGGCTGAGCTGTTCGGCCAGGGTCATGCCCACTTTTCCGCAGCCAACAATAATGATTTTCATAATTCCTCCAAAAACAGATATTTATACAATCTTAATATATGGAAAGCATATGGGGCTATTATAACACGACTGGCTGAAAAAAGAAGGGTAATTTTCAACAAAAATAGACGGAAAATTTGGTTAAAACAGAAAAAAAGGAACTGATAAAATCAGCTCCTTTTTTGTGCCTGCCGCTGGCCGGACTCGAACCGGCACGGTGTTACCCGCTTGATTTTGAGTCAAGTGCGTCTGCCAATTCCGCCACAGCGGCACAATCTGACAACGGAATAATCTTAACATATTTAAAAAGGATATGCAAGCTTTTTGTGAACGGATCGGAAAAATTGCACCGGAAGGGAGACGGGAGGAGAAATGGTTATTCACAGAAGAAGGGAAGCGTGTTATAATGACTTCATAATCTAAGGTGCTTGGAGATGAAGGTATGAAGTGCGAGGAAGCTTTACAGAAGATTACGCCTTATATAGAGAACCGCCTGCAGCCCAGGGAACTGGAAGCGTTCATTGAACATATCAAGCAGTGTCCTTCCTGTTATGATGAACTGGAGACGTATTACATTGTCAGCCGGGCAGTACAGTATCTGGATGATGAAAAGCAGGATACGTATAATATTATGGAGCTTTTGAAGCGGGATATACGGATGAAAGAGCAGGGACTGCGCAGGCGCAGAAGAATGCACTGGCTGGTCTTTTTTTGTTTGCTGACCGCGGCGGCTCTGCTGGCCGGGACTGTATTATGTTCTCTGGGGATTCTGGAGTTTCCCTTTGTTCCGGAGTTTATCTCTGTATAGCGGAAGGTTCCGGCAGATTTGCAGAGGAGACAGATTATAGAAATGAAACAAAACAGAGAGGAATATCATGAGCGAGAAAATAGTTTTGGTTGACGGACACAGCATTTTGAACCGGGCTTTCTATGGACTTCCGGATCTGACAAACTGGGAGGGAAAACATACCAATGCAGTCTATGGATTTTTAAATATTCTTTTCCGGACGCTGGAGGAGGAGAAGCCGGATTATCTGGCGGTGGCCTTTGACCTTCATGCGCCTACCTTCCGGCATAAAATGTTTGCAGAGTACAAAGGAACGAGAAATCCAATGCCCCAGGAACTGCGGGAACAGGTGCCCCTGATGAAAGAGGTGCTGCAGGCGATGGGCGTGGTTACGCTGGAGCTGGAAGGCTATGAAGCGGATGATCTACTGGGTACGGCAGCGCGCCAGGGAGAAGGAAGAGGGATGGAAGTGACGATCCTGTCCGGGGACAGGGATCTTCTTCAGCTGGCAACAGAAAAGACCATGATCCGGATTCCCAAGACCAAGGGAGGAAAAACGGTAATTGAAGATTATCTGGCGGAGGATGTGAAAGAGCGTTATCAGGTCACACCGGCTCAGTTTATCGATGTGAAGGCGCTTATGGGGGACACGGCGGATAATATTCCGGGAATCCCCGGAGTGGGAGAGAAGACGGCCACCAAGCTCATCCTGCAGTTCGGAAGCATCGAGGAGGCGCATCGCCGGCTGGAAGAGGTAAAACCGAACAAGGCAAGGCTTTCTCTGGAAGAGCATTATGATCTGGCAGAGCTTTCCAAGGATCTGGCGACGATCCGGACCGATGCTCCCTGCAGCTGGGACTGGGAACAGGCGCGGATCGGGAATCTCTACACGCCGGAGGCTTATCAGCTCTTTAAACAGCTGGAATTTAAAAATCTGCTCTCCCGTTTTGAAGCGGAGGACAGAGAACAGGAAAATCTGCATACGGAAGTGATCGCTGATTTTGGGGAGGCGGAGAAGCTCTTTGAGAAGGCGGGGAAACAAAAGGAGATCGGAGCAGAGCTGATCACAGAGGATGGGAATATTCTGGGGCTTGCTCTGGCTTTTCCGGAGATGCTGGCCTATCTTCCGGCGGAGGGATTTGTAAGCGGATCCTATCTCAGGGAAAAGACGGAGGAGCTTTTTGAAAAAGTGCCCAGGGTGGGCGTTATGAACCTGAAAGAAATGCTTCGTTTCCTGAAAATCAACTGCAGAGAGGGACTCTTTGACTGCGGAGTGGGCGCTTATCTTTTAAATCCCCTGAAGTCGGAGTATACCTGTGATGATCTGGCAAAAGAGTATCTGAACCGGATGCTTCCCTCGGCGGAGGAGATCTTCGGGAGCAGTAAGCTGCCGCTCTTTTCCCAGGCGGATCAGGAGAAGACAGCAGCGTGGGCCGGATACAGAGCCTATACGGCCTGGGCTGTTCTGGAACCGGTGCACCGGGCGCTGGAAGAACAGGGGATGGAAAGGCTTTACTGTGAGATCGAGCTGCCGCTGATTTTTACCCTTTCTGATATGGAGAAGGAGGGGATCCGGGCGGAGGGTGAGGCACTCAAAGTCTACGGAGAACAGCTGCAGGTGAGGATAAAAGAGCTGGAAGAAAAGATCTATGAGCAGGCCGGGGAGAGGTTCAATATCAATTCTCCAAAACAGCTGGGAGGGATTCTTTTTGAAAGACTTCAGATGCCGGGCGGGCGGAAGACCAAGAGCGGTTATTCCACAGCTGCAGATGTGCTGGACAAGCTGGCGCCGGACTATCCCATCGTGGCGGATATTCTGGAGTACCGGCAGCTGGCAAAGCTGAAATCTACTTATGCGGATGGGCTGGCCGGTTATATCGGAGAGGATGGAAGGATTCATTCCACCTTCAATCAGACGATCACCGCCACCGGGCGGATCAGCAGTACGGAGCCCAACCTGCAGAATATTCCGGTGCGCATGGAACTGGGAAGGATGATCCGCAAGGTGTTTGTGCCCAGAGAGGGATTCCTTTTCCTGGATGCGGATTACTCTCAGATCGAACTTCGGGTGCTGGCGCATCTGTCCGGGGACGAACAGCTGATCCGGGCTTACCGGGAGGCGCAGGATATTCATCAGATGACAGCCTCTCAGGTTTTCCACGTGCCCTTTGAGGAAGTAACTCCTCTGCAGAGGCGGAATGCGAAGGCTGTAAACTTCGGAATCGTGTACGGAATCAGTTCTTTTGGACTCAGCCAGGATCTGAGCATCACACGGAAAGAGGCGGCTCAGTATATTGAAAATTATTTTGAGACTTATCCGAAGATAAAAGGGTATCTGGACGGGCTGGTGGCCCAGGGGAAGGAACTGGGGTATGTGAGTACGATGTACGGCAGGAGACGGCCCGTTCCGGAACTGCATTCCAGCAACTTTATGCAGAGGTCTTTTGGAGAACGGGTGGCTATGAACGCGCCGATCCAGGGAACGGCGGCGGATATCATCAAGATTGCCATGAACCGGGTCCACAGCCGCCTGAAAGAGGAGGGATTGGAGTCCCGTCTGATTCTGCAGGTGCACGATGAGCTCCTTATCGAGACAAAGGAGGAGGAGCTGGGCCGGGTGTCTGAGATCCTGGAGGAGGAGATGAGAGGGGCAGCCAGCCTTGCAGTCCCTCTGGAGATCGATATGCATACCGGGCACAACTGGTATGAGGCAAAGTAACAACTGGAAAACTGGAAGAAACAAAAGAGCAGGAGGTGTGAGAGATGAGGATTATCGGAATTACCGGCGGAGTGGGCGCAGGAAAAAGTGAAGTCCTGGATTATCTGGCCAGAGCGTACGACGCCACTGTGGTACAGGCAGATGAAGTGGGACATATGCTGATGCTGCCGGGGCATAAGGTCTACGATCAGATCCTGGAACAGTTCAGCACCGTGGTGCTTAAGGATAAGAGCGAGGAGCTGGATCGCCGGGTACTGGCGGATCTGGTGTATACAGATCCCAGGCTGAAAAAGAAACTGGAAGAGATCGTGCATCCTGCGGTGAAAGCATATATCAGACAAGATATTGAGAAGGAGCGGGAAGCGCAGACAGAGATCTATGTCATAGAGGCGGCTCTTCTCCTGGAAGATCATTATGAGGAAATCTGTGATGAGATCTGGTATATTTATGCGGAGGAAGAAGTCCGCCGGGAGCGCCTGAAGCGGGACCGGGGATATACCGGGGAGCGGATCCGCCAGATTTTGTCGCAGCAGCTTACGGAGGAAGAATTTTCAGAGCGGTGCGATTTTGAAGTAGACAACAGCGGAACGCTGGAAGAGACAGAAAGACAGATAGACCAGAGGATGCAGCAGTATGAGATTGTGTAGTATTGCCAGCGGAAGCAGCGGCAACTGTATTTACGTTGGAAGCGAATCCACCCACCTTCTGGTGGATGCGGGAATCAGCGGAAAACGGGTAGAATTTGGATTAAACAGCATTGATATGACGACGCGGGATATTCAGGGGATTCTGATCACGCATGAACATTCCGACCATATCAAAGGGCTGGGCGTACTGGCGCGGCGGTATCAGATTCCCATCTATGCCACGCCGGGGACGATCCGGTATTTTGAGGAAAATGCCAGTCTGGGCAAGCTGCCGGAGGGTATTTTCCGGGAAATCCACAGGGATGAGAGGTTTGTGCTGGGAGATATTGAGGTAGATCCCTTCCGCATTTCCCATGACGCCGCCGAGCCGGTGGGATACCGCTTTAATCAGGGCGGACAGTCTATGGGGATTGCCACAGACCTGGGAACCTATGATGACTATATTGTGGAGAAGCTAAGAGGACTTTCGGTCCTTCTGCTGGAAGCAAACCATGATGTGCGTATGCTTCAGGTGGGAAGCTATCCGTATTACTTAAAGCAGAGAATTTTAGGAGAGCGGGGACACCTCTCCAATGAGGCGGCAGGGCAGCTGCTCTGCCGGCTTCTGCATGATAATCTGCAGACTGTATTTCTCGGCCATCTGAGCAGAGAAAATAATTATGCAGAGCTGGCGTATGAGACCGTCTGCTCTGAGGTAACTATGGGGGACAATCCATACTGTTCCAGGGATTTTCATATCACGGTGGCGCGCCGGGAAGAGGCTTCCCAGATGGTGTGCTGCTGAAAAAAACAACAAGGAGAGAGACATGAAAAAAACAATTATTTCAGTAGTAGGGAAGGACACAGTGGGCATTATCGCCAGAGTATGTACTTATCTGGCAGAGAATCAGGTGAATATTCTGGATATTTCCCAGACCATCGTGGACGGATATTTTAATATGATGATGATTGCAGACGCTTCTGCGGCAGGAAAAGGAAACGGAGAGATTGCACAGGACTTAAAGAGTCTGGGCGAGGAAATCGGTGTGGTGATCCGCTGTCAGCACGAGGACATTTTCAATAAAATGCACCGCATTTAAGGATAGGGGAGAACAGCCATGATAAATATGTTTGAGGTCAATGAGACCAATAAGATGATAGAGGAAGAGAATCTGGACGTTCGGACGATCACGATGGGGATCAGCCTTCTGGACTGTACGGACAGTGATCTGCAGGAGTGCTGCCGGAAGGTATATGAGAAGGTTACCCGAATGGCAAAAGACCTGGTGAAGACAGGGGAAGAGATTTCCATGGAGTACGGGATTCCCATTGTGAATAAGCGTATCTCTGTGACTCCTGTTGCACTGGTGGGCGGAGCTGCCTGCCGGACGCCGGAGGATTTTGTACAGCTGGCGAAAACCCTTGACCGGGCAGCCCATGAGGTGGGCGTCAATTTTATCGGCGGTTATTCGGCTTTGGTGAGTAAGGGGATGACCGCGGCGGATGAGCTTCTGATCCGTTCGATTCCGCAGGCGTTAACTGAGACGGAGCGGGTCTGCAGCTCTGTAAATCTGGGTTCCACCAAGACGGGGATCAATATGGATGCTGTGCGCCTGATGGGGACGATCATCAGGGAGACTGCCAAGGCAACAGAGGAATCAGATTCGCTGGGATGCGCCAAACTGGTGGTGTTCTGCAATGCGCCGGACGACAACCCCTTTATGGCAGGAGCGTTCCACGGGGTGACGGAAGCAGATGCGGTGATCAATGTGGGTGTTTCCGGCCCGGGTGTGGTAAAATGTGCGCTGGAGCAGGTGCGCGGGGAGAACTTTGAGGTGCTCTGCGAGACGATCAAAAAGACAGCGTTTAAGATTACCCGTGTGGGACAGCTGGTAGCCCAGGAGGCTTCCCGGCGGCTGGGAATTCCTTTTGGCATTGTGGATCTTTCCCTTGCCCCCACACCGGCCATTGGAGATTCTGTGGCGGAGATCCTGGAGGAGATCGGTCTGGAATCTGTGGGAGCGCCGGGAACGACAGCGGCTCTGGCTATGTTGAATGATCAGGTGAAAAAGGGCGGCGTTATGGCCTCTTCTTATGTGGGCGGCCTTTCGGGAGCCTTTATTCCGGTCAGCGAGGATCAGGGAATGATCGATGCGGTAAATGCTGGTGCGCTGACGCTGGAGAAACTGGAAGCGATGACCTGTGTTTGTTCTGTGGGACTTGATATGATCGCGATTCCGGGAGATACAAAAGATACGACCATTGCCGGAATTATTGCAGATGAGATGGCGATCGGAATGGTCAATCAGAAGACGACGGCTGTGCGTCTGATCCCGGTGATCGGGAAGGGCGTGGGAGAAATCGTGGAATTTGGCGGTCTTCTGGGCTATGCCCCCATCATGCCGGTGAATGCCTTTGGCTGCGATCGATTTGTGAACCGAACCGGAAGAATTCCGGCTCCGATCCACAGCTTTAAGAATTAAGCGGACAGGAAAATAAATGAAAGAAAGAGCGGATCTAACTTTTGTCAATGAAAAGTTAGATCCGCTCTTTCGGCTGTCAGAGAGAAAGGGTATACGTTAGCCCCGTTCGTCCAGATCGGTGAATCCCCTGTGGCGGCCTACGTATTTGTAAGCGGGACGGATGATCTTGCCCTGGTTTACCAGCTCTTCCAGGCGGTGGGAACACCAGCCGGAGATACGGGAGATGGCAAAGAGCGGGGTGAACAGTTCCGTCGGGATTCCCAGCATGGAATATACGAATCCGCTGTAGAAGTCCACATTGGGGCAGACCGGTTTGAACAGCTGGCGCTTGTTCATGATCATTTCACCGGCCATTTCCTCCACACGTTCGTAGAGCTGGAATTCTTCCGTCAGATGCTTTTCCTCGGCGAGAGCCCGGGCATATTCTTTCAGAATCACACACCGGGGATCGGACTGGGTGTAGACTGCGTGTCCCATACCGTAGATCAGTCCGGTTTTGTCAAAAGCTTTTTTATCCAGGATCAGTTCCAGGTAAGAGCGCAGGGATTCCGGGTCTTTCCAGCTGCAGTTTTCTCTGATATTGGCAAACATATTCTGAACCTTCAGATTGGCTCCTCCGTGGCGGGGGCCTTTCAGGGAACCGATAGAGGCGGCAACTGCAGAGTAGGTGTCAGTTCCGGAGGAAGTTACCACATGGGTGGTGAAGGTGGAGTTGTTGCCGCCGCCGTGTTCTGCGTGGAGAACCAGGCAGGTGTCCAGTACCTGAGCTTCCAGTGCGCTGTACTTTCCGTCCGGGCGCAGCATAAAGAGAAGATTTTCTGCAAAGGAAAGCCCTTTTTTGGGATTTCGGATCAGCAGATCCTCCCCTTTCCGGAAATGCTGGTAGGAGTGATAGGAGTAAACGGCAATCAGGGGCATCTTGGCGATCAGCTGAAGTGACTGGCGCAGTACGTTGGAGACAGAAATGTCATCTGCCCGGTCATCGTACGTATAGAGCGTCAGGATGCAGCGCTGCAGTGCGTTCATAATATTTTCCGAGGAGGCTTTCATGATCACATCCCGGACAAAGCGGACAGACAGGGTCTGCAGTTCTGCCAGAATCTTCAGGAAAGTATCCAGTTGTTTTCTGGTGGGAAGGGAGCCGAAGAGAAGCAGATAGGTTGTCTCTTCAAAGGCAAAACGCCGCTCCTGATGGCTTCTGATCAGATCAGTGACATTGTATCCCTGGTAGAACAGGCTTCCATCTACCGGGATCCTCCGCCCTTCTACGATCTCATATCCGTTTACATCGGAGATTTCCGTAAGGCCGGTCAGGACACCCTTTCCGGTGGAATCGCGCAGACCTCGCTTTACGTCATATTCCTGATAGAGATTGGGGTCGATGCGGCCGGAAGTCATACAGTAATCAAGCCACTGCTCAAATTCCGGGGTCCAGCTTTTGTCCAGTTCCAGCATGGGATCTTTTTCCTGTGTATCTAAGATTGTCATGAATTACCCTCCTCATTTTATTTATTTTCTCATTATATATAAAAAAAAGGAAAAATACAATGATATAAAGTGAAAAAGGAAACAGATCCGCCATTTCGGCTGAAATCTGTTTCCTTTTCCTGGCTTCCGGGACTATCCCAGAAGTTTCCGGTAATAATCATTTTCAATGATGATGGGGGTCATCTGCAGTTTGCAGTTGACCAGAGTTTTCATAGCGGAAATATAATTTTCCTGATCTGCAGGATTCAGGGTGGAGCCGGCAGAAGGGGTAAATTCCTTTGTGAACCGGTTGTAGAATCCCTGATCAGTCATCCAGCAGTTGGAGGAAAAGACCACAAGTCCCGGAGAATCGGACAGAATATCTGTTCCGGCCATCAGGCGGGAGTCGTACTCCAGTCCCAGGAGATTGGAAAGTGTGGGAAGGATGTCCACCTGACAGCACACCTTATCCACATTTACCGGTTCTGTCATGCTGGCTGACCAGATGATCAGAGAATTTTTGTACACGTCAAAGTTGATGTCGGACTCCTTCAGATACTGGAAGTCTTCGGAATCTCCGAATTTCTGTCCGGAGAGTTCTTCCAGGACAGGGATATCAAAGTAGGGAATGTGATCCGGAGCCATGACGATGAGCGTCTTCTCGGCCAGACCGGCTTCCTCCAGCCGCTGGATCAGGTAGGTCATGCCCTTCTCCAGCTCGTAGGTGGCTGCCAGATAATCCTTCGTTGCCTGGCTGTAGGGAAGATCCTTGACCTGATCCTGGTTGCGGACCGCCATGGCATTTCCACCGCCTGTGTAGGGCATATGTCCGCTGATCGTCATATAGTAAATGTTGAAAGGCTGCCGGTTGATATATTCGTCAATGGTAGCTTCTACCATATGATAGTCGGACTGAGGCCATACATTCTTTCCGGAACTGGTTTTTTCCATGGTCACGTCGTCCCCCTGCTTCCAGTTGTAGCCCAGATTGGGGTGGGACTTGTCACGGCCGTACATATTTCCGTTGAAATGATAGCCGATGGAGTTATAGTTCTGTTTGTTCAGCTGTTGTGCCAGCGTAAAAGGAAGATACGTGCCCTTTTCTCCCGTTTCCGTCATGCTGATGGGATTTCCATTCTTTGGATAAAGCCCGGTAAGGTTCTGGAACTCTCCGCCTGATGTGCTGGTATAGTGGAGGGCACTGTAAAAGTTATTAAATACGAAGCCCTCATGAGCCATTTTGTATAGGGTCGGCGTCAGCTTTTCGTCGATGGCATATCCGGAGAAGCCTTCGGCGGTAATGAAGATGACGTTGTAATCCTTAAACATACCGGTGTATTTGTTCTTTTTGCTGCTGGAGGCAGACTGGATATATTCATTGAGCCAGGTCACATCTTCATTCAGATCTGCCACTTTGGAGAGATCCAGTTCCATCACGTTCGGAGAGGTGTCGATCGGCGCATCCGTGGTTTCAGGAGTTGGCGTGCTCTCCGGCTGTGCCAGGGAATTCAGCTTATCCAGATCTTCTGTGCTGACAGCAGAGGCGCTGGAGCCAAACAGAGTGTGCTTGATGTCCAGCCTCAGCATGGTTATAATACCCAGCTGTTCCACCTGATCATCTACGTTGGTGTCAGAGGCGTACAGCATCTTGGGTGTGAAGTCTCCGCTCCAGGGCAGATTCACCATCAGCAGCGCCAGCAGATGGAAAACAAGCGTCAGAACCAGCGTGAAGCCTCCGAAGATCAGGGGTTTGGGACGGAAGGAGAGCAGTTTCTTGCCAAATACCAGAAGGAAGATCAGCGGGAGGAACATCAGTACCAGCCCGTGAAGATTTTTCAGGATTCCTTCCACGATCGCGCTGAAATAGTCAGTCAGCTTATTGTTGGCAGCAGTTCCTGCTGTACTTAAAAGCTGATAATACTGCTGCAGAATATACTTGCAGAGGATTTCCACGTAAAAAAGCAGAGAAAAAATGCCAGTGACCACGCAGGTTACGCGGAAATTGATCTTCTGCCGGAAGAAGCTGGACAAAAGAGAAAACAGGAGTCCGGCCGCAACGGCGAAAAAGCAGTAGACCGGCATGTACTTCAGCGAAAGTCCCATATAGATGTGGAAAATAAGTTCCAGATATAAAAAGGCCAGGGGCAGAAAAACAGCAGGCCCGAGAAGAAAAAGAATTCGGGCTGCCGGCTGTACAGGAGGTTTCCTGCGGAAATTCCGGTCGGCCTTTCCGGAAACATGTTTCCCTTTCTTCGTATGTTTGCTTTTTGTGCGGAACCGGTCGGATGTGCGGGACAGGCGGTCAGAAGCTTTCTGCTGACCGGAGGCTGTTCCGGAAGGCCGGGAAGCTTTCTTTTCTCCGGAAGCTGTTCCGGAAGGCCGGGAAGCTTTCTTTTGCCCGGATCCTGCCCCGGAAGGCCGGGAAGCTTTCTGCTGACCGGGAACTCCGGCCGATTTGGATTTTGCTGAAGAAGTGTTCCCGGCAGCTTTTTTTCTGTTTTCGGTGTGCAGGGTAGGCCATTGCGTCTCTGAACCGGATGGGACCGGGCGCCTTCCCTGGGTGGAATGTTTTTGATCCTCCATGATAGATCCCCTCTCAAATAGGTATGTAATCTTAAGTTGAGGCAGACGTCTGTGCGCCAGTGCCAAAAAATCTGTGAAAAAAAGTAAAAATTTGTCACAAACTCCATTTTATTATATCATTTACAGAAAGGGGAAACAAGGGAGAAACGGAAAGAAATCCAAGGGATATTGCTGAAAAATATTTCAGAAAGCCTCTTGAAAGTGGGAAGGAAACTATTTAAAATGAAAGAAAAATCAGAGAGGAGAATACAAAATGAAAATAGTTTCTACAGAGAAAGCTCCTGCAGCGATCGGCCCCTACTCTCAGGCCATGGAAGTAAATGGTCTTGTTTTTACTTCCGGCCAGATCCCTATCAATCCGGCAGATGGAAGTCTGGTGACGGGGGATATTGCGATACAGGCAGAACAGGTGATGAAAAATCTGGGCGAAGTTTTGAAGGCGGCAGGCTGTACATACGAAAACGCGGTGAAGACGACCTGTTTTCTGGCGGATATGAATGATTTTGCCGCATTTAACGAGGTGTATGGGAAATATTTTACAGGAAAACCGGCCCGTTCCTGTGTGGCGGTGAAGACACTTCCCAAAAATGTACTTTGCGAGGTAGAAGTGATCGCAGAAAAATAATAAGAAATGCTAATTAATACCATAAGATATATTAATTTTACTTATAATATATCTTATGGTATTTTTGTAGTATGGAAAAGAGTAAACTGGAGAAGAAAGGACGAAAGACCTATGAGCGACGTTAGACGTGTTTATGCGGAAAAGAAGCCGGAATTTGCCGTGCAGGCAAAGGAACTGCAGCAGGAGATCAAAAGTTATCTGGGAATTACCGGTGTGACAGGAGTGCGCATATTGATCCGCTATGATGTGGAAAATATTTCAGAGGAAGTATTTGAGCGGGCCTGTACCTGTGTGTTCTCCGAGCCGCCGGTTGACTTTTTATATAAAGAAGAATTTCCCGGAACCGGGGAAGAGCAGGTATTTTCTGTAGAGTACCTGCCGGGACAGTTTGATCAGAGAGCAGATTCGGCTGTGCAGTGTATTCAGTTTTTAAAAGAGGATGAGGAGCCGGTGATCCGTTCCGCCACCACTTATGTGATCGAAGGAAAGATTTCCGGAGAGGAGTTTGAGGCGATCAAAAATCACTGTATTAATCCGGTGGATTCCAGAGAGACAGGATCGGGGAAACCGGAGACCCTGGTGACGAAGTTTGAAGAGCCGGAGGATGTAAAGGTTTTTGAGGGATTTTCTTCCATGACGGAAGAAGAACTGGAAAAGCTGTATGATTCCCTGAATCTGGCCATGACATTCCGGGATTTTCTGCATATCCAGAAATATTTTTCCCAGGAAGAAAAGAGGGATCCGTCTGTAACGGAAATCCGTGTCCTGGATACGTACTGGTCGGATCACTGCCGCCATACTACTTTTTCCACAGAGTTAAAGGATGTGGAGTTTGAGGAGGGGTATTATAAGGCGCCCATCGAGGGAACTTACCGCCAGTATCTCTCTGACCGGGAAGAGATTTTTAAAGGAAGAAAAGATAAGTTTGTCTGCCTGATGGATCTGGCGCTCATGGCCATGCGGAAGCTGAAGGCAGAAGGAAAACTGCAGGATCAGGAAGAGTCGGATGAGATCAATGCCTGCAGCATTGTGGTTCCGGTGGAGATTGACGGAAAAGAAGAGGAGTGGCTGGTAAACTTTAAAAATGAGACTCACAACCATCCCACCGAGATTGAGCCTTTCGGAGGAGCTGCTACCTGTCTGGGAGGAGCAATCCGGGATCCGCTTTCCGGCCGTACTTATGTTTATCAGGCCATGCGGGTGACGGGCGCGGCAGATCCCACCGTATCGGTGAAAGATACATTAAAAGGAAAACTGCCCCAGAAGAAACTGGTGACAGAGGCGGCTCACGGCTACAGTTCCTACGGAAACCAGATCGGTCTTGCCACCGGTTATGTAAAAGAGGTTTATCATCCTGACTATGTGGCAAAACGGATGGAGATCGGAGCCGTTATGGGTGCAGCTCCGAGAAAGGCGGTTAAGCGTCTGACTTCTGATCCGGGAGATATCATCATTCTTCTGGGAGGACGCACCGGCCGCGACGGAATCGGCGGCGCTACCGGGTCTTCCAAAGTACATACAGAAGCGTCTATTGAAGTCTGCGGTGCCGAGGTGCAGAAGGGAAATGCGCCTACCGAGAGAAAACTGCAGAGACTGTTCCGCCGTCCGGAGGTAAGCAGCCTGATTAAAAAATGTAACGATTTCGGTGCGGGCGGTGTTTCTGTGGCGATCGGAGAGCTGGCCGACGGCCTTCGGGTGAATCTGGATAAGGTTCCGAAAAAATATGCAGGTCTGGATGGAACAGAGATTGCTATCTCCGAGTCTCAGGAGCGTATGGCAGTAGTGGTAGGTCCTCAGGATGTGGATGACTTTATGGTCTATGCCCGGGAGGAGAATCTGGAAGCTACGGTGGTTGCTGTGGTGACAGAGGAGCCCCGCCTGGTGCTGGAGTGGAGAGGAAAAGAGATCGTCAACATTTCCAGAGCCTTCCTTGATACCAACGGAGCGCATCAGGAGACTTCTGTGGCAGTCGATATGCCCAGCGAGACGGAGAAGTATTTTGTGCGTCCGGAGATCGGCGATGTGAGAGAACAGTGGCTGGATACCTTAAAAGATTTGAACTGCTGTTCTCAGAAGGGATTGGTGGAGCGCTTTGACGGTTCCATCGGAGCGGGCAGCGTATTTATGCCGTACGGAGGAAAATATCAGCTGACCGAGACCCAGTCTATGGTGGCAAAACTCCCTGTTCTGGAAGGAAAATGTGATACGGTGACCATGATGGCGTATGGATTTGATCCGTATCTGTCCAGCTGGAGCCCCTATCACGGAGCTGTCTATGCTGTGCTGGAATCTGTGGCCAGAATCGTAGCTTCCGGAGGAGATTACAGGAAGATCCGCTTTACGTTCCAGGAATATTTCCGCAGAATGACGGAGGATCCCCACCGCTGGAGCCAGCCGTTTGCCGCACTTCTGGGTGCATATGCCGCTCAGCTGGGATTTGGACTGCCCTCCATCGGAGGAAAGGACAGTATGTCCGGAACCTTCAATGATATCGATGTTCCGCCTACTCTGGTATCCTTTGCCGTGGATGTGGCGAAACAGAATCATATCATCAGCCCGGAACTGAAGAAGGTGGGCAGCAAGCTGGTACTTCTGAAAATCGAGAAAGATGAGTATGATCTGCCGGTTTATGAGCAGGTGATGGATCAGTATGGAAAATTCTTTGAGGATGTGAAAGCGGGAAAAATTCTTTCTGCATATGCCCTGGACGGAAAAGGCCTTGCTGCAGCGGTGTCAAAGATGGCATTTGGAAACGGGCTGGGAGTAAAGATCGAGCACAATGTGGATAAGAGAGACCTCTTCACAGCAGGATTTGGAAATCTGGTAGCTGAGATTCCGGAGGGAAGCGTCAGCGAACTGTCTGTTTCCTATACGGTGATCGGTGAGGTGACAGAAGAAGCTGCCTTCTCCTACGGAGATATGAAGATTTCCATGGAAGAAGCCTTGCATGCATGGGAGGGGACGCTGGAGAAAGTATTTGCCAGCAAGTCTGCACAGAACGGACAGACCAGGGAGGTGCCCTCTGTTAAAGCGGCTTCTGCCGATGCAGTGATCACAGACGGACTGTACCGGACGGAGAAGATCTATGTCTGCAAGAATAAGGTAGCTAAACCGCGGGTATTCATTCCGGTATTCCCCGGAACCAACTGCGAGTATGACAGCAAAAAAGCTTTTGAGCGGGCCGGAGCGGAAGTGGATGTGCAGATCTTCAGGAATCTGACGGCAGAAGACATCACTGCTTCTGTGGAGACTTTTGAGCGGGTGATCCGTCAGGCACAGATCATCATGTTCCCCGGTGGATTTTCCGCGGGCGATGAGCCGGAGGGATCTGCCAAGTTCTTTGCGACAGCTTTCCAGAATGAGAAGATCAAAGAGGCAGTGACAAAACTGCTGCAGGAGAGGGACGGACTTGCTCTCGGTATCTGCAACGGTTTCCAGGCCCTGATCAAACTGGGACTGGTTCCCGGAGGGGAGATTACCGGACAGAAAGAGGATTCCCCCACACTGACCTTCAACACCATTGGACGCCATATTTCCAGAATGGTCTATACAAAGGTAGTCAGCAACAAATCTCCCTGGCTGCAGCAGGCTGAACTGGGCGGTGTGTATGTAAATCCGGCTTCCCACGGAGAGGGGCGCTTTGTGGCAGATGAGGCATGGCTGAAAAAGCTTTTTGCCAACGGCCAGGTGGCGACACAGTATGTGGATCCGGAAGGAAATGCAGACCGGGATGAAGAGTGGAACATTAACGGTTCCTACTGTAACATTGAGGGTATCACAAGCCCGGACGGCCGTGTGTTTGGCAAGATGGCTCACAGTGAGCGGCGCGGAGATTCTGTGGCTGTGAATATTTACGGCGAGCAGGATATGAAAATATTTGAGTCCGGAGTGGCATACTTTAAATAAGAGCGGCTGATAAAGAGGGACAGATATGTCAAAGATTGCAAATGAACCAAAAATCAAAAATAAAGTGATCACCGCTGTGCGGGAACAGCTGGAGCACAGAGCGCTCTGGCTGTATCTCCTGCTGGATGAGGCAGAAAAAAGCGGAATGGATTCCGATGCGTTTGCCAGAAAGGCGGTGAGCCGGTGCGGCCATATACAGGGGAAACGTCTGGTGAAAAAAGGCCGGACCAAAAGTCTGAAGGGGCTGAAAAAGACGCTGTTTACCAAACCGGCTCAGTGGGTGTTTGAGATGGATGTGCTGGAGAGTACGGAAGATAAGCTTTCCCTGGATTTCCATTATTGCCCGCTGGTAAAGGCCTGGCAGAAAGCAGGCTGCTCCGATGAGCAGATTGCCCGATTGTGCGATATTGCCATGTGCGGCGATCATGGGATCGGAAGAATGTATGACAGCTGTCTGGATCTGCCAAAATGTATTGCGAAGGGAGACGAGGTCTGTTCTCTCCGCTATCGCAAAAGAAAAGAGACAAAATAAAGAGTGATTTGGAAAAGAAGCCGGGAGAATCCGCAGAAGGCAGGCGGAGTGACTCCCGGTTTTTTGTTGACAGGGACATGTTCAGACAGGTATACTGAACCAGAGAGGATGAAGAAAATGGAACATGATTTGAAAGTAATTGCCCGGATCAGAAGTCCTTTTCCGGAAAAGTTCGGAATTCCCCGGCAGAGCGGACTGGTAGAGAATCTGCAGGGAAAGATTGTCTTTGAACCGGAATACCGGAATCCGGATGCCCTTCGGGGGATGGAGGAATTTTCCCATCTCTGGCTTATCTGGGAATTTTCAGAAAATAAGAGGGAGGTCTGGTCGGCCACGGTGCGTCCGCCCCGCCTGGGAGGAAATGTGCGCAGAGGAGTTTTTGCTACCCGCTCACCTTTTCGTCCCAATCCTCTGGGATTATCCTGTGTCAAGATAGAGCGGATTGAATGGGAGAGCAGTGAAGGTCCGGTGATCTGGGTTTCCGGAGCGGATCTGATGGATGGAACTCCTATTTTTGATCTGAAACCCTATCTTCCCTATGTGGACTGCAAAAGTGACGCTTCCGGAGGATTTGCGGAGGAAAGGAGAGAATACTGCCTGCAGGTAGAGGTGCCGGAAGAAATCCGTCCCTGTATTCCCTCCGGGAAATGGCAGGCGATCGGGGAAATACTGGCTCAGGATCCCCGTCCTTCTTATCAGAAAGATCCGGAGCGGATCTACGGGATGAGTTTTGAGCGATGGGAGATAAAATTTCAGGTGAAAGAGGACCGGCTGACGGTTTGCGGTGTGGAGGAGAGAGCATGAGAATAGAAAAGGCAAAAGAAGAACAGATGGAAGAAATCCTGAACATTTACAGAGAAGCCCGGCAGTTTATGCGGGAGCAGGGGAATCCTGACCAGTGGGGGGAAGAGTATCCCCGCCGGGAGATGCTGGAACAGGATATGAAAAAAGGGGAGCTCTATGTCTGTCTGGAAGCGGAAGAAATCGGCGCAGTTTTTATGTTTTTTACAGGGACAGAGCCTACCTATGAGGTGATTTGGGAGGGCAGCTGGTTAAATGACAGGCCTTACGGAACGCTTCACCGGATCGCCTCTTCCGGAAAATTCCGGGGAGCAGGACGTTTCTGCATCTCCTGGTGTCAGGAACAGTGCCGCAGGCAGGGTCTTGATATGAGAGCAGATACACATAATGATAATCTTCCTATGCAGAAACTTCTGGAGAGCAGCGGCTTTCACTCCTGCGGGACCATTTATGTGGAAGACGGAAGTTCCCGGATCGCCTATCAGTACTGTACGGAAGAGGGGGCGGTGACGCATGCCCAGCGCTAAATATGATAAGATCTATCAGGAACTGCGCCGGAGGATTGAGGAGGAGATCTATGGGTATCAGGATCTGCTCCCCTCGGAGAATATGCTCACGGAACAGTTTGAAAGTTCCCGCAACACGGTGCGGAGAGCAATCGGACAGCTGGCGGCGGAGGGATATGTGCAGAGCATTCACGGGAAAGGCGTACAGGTCATCTATCAGAGAGAGAATCAGGCAGAATTTGTCCTGGGAGGAATCGAATCCCTGAAGGAGGCGGCCCGCCGGAACCATCTGGAGTATACGACGAAGGTGATCTGTTTTACGGAACTGGTGGTGGATGAAAAAATCCAGAATCGGACTTCTTTTCCGGTGGGAAGCAGGATTTATTACATCCAGCGTGTCCGCTATGTGGACGGGGAGGCGCTGATCATCGATCATAATTATCTGCTTCAGGAGGAGGCAAGAGGACTTACCGCGGGGATTGCAGAGAAGTCAATTTATGAGTATCTGGAAAATGAACTGGGGCAGGTGATCACTACCACAAGGAGGAAGATGACTGTGGAGCGCAACAGCCAGCTGGATGAGAAGTATATGGATCTGAAAGGATATAACTGTGTGGCAGTGGTGAGCAGCCACACGTATAATTCCAACGGGGTGATGTTTGAATATACCCAGTCGCGGCACCGGGCGGATCAGTTTGCCTTCTATGATCAGGCTCAGAGGGTGCGATAAAGAGGGAAAAGCGGGAGATTGTAACTGTAAGTAATGACTAACCGTATACCTTTGTGATAAAATGAAGAAAAATGTGGAATACGGAGGAATTATAGATGAAAAAACTGAAAGTGAAGAAGGGTGCAACCTGTATGGCATGTCTGGAGTGCGTGCGCGCCTGCTCCGAGGCTTTTTATAAAACCTTTGATCCGGCCAAATCCTGCATTCAGATCGTGGAGAAAAAAAGCGGTGTAAAACCCATGGCCTGCGTACAGTGCGGAAAATGTGCCGAGGCCTGTGAGTTTGGGGCGATCACCCAGAATGCAAAGGGTGTTTATATGGTAAATAAAAAGCTGTGTACCGGCTGTGGCAAATGCGTAGAGGCATGTCCTTTCGGCCTGATGGTGAAAGCGGAAGAAGCACCTGCAGCATCCAAATGTATCGCTTGTGGAATCTGTGCGAAAGCATGTCCCATGGAGATCCTGGAAGTGGTGGATCAGTAAAAAGAAAAAATATGTTTTTAGCGGACCGGAAAGGGAGAACAGAAGAAATCTGGATTCCTTTTCCGGTTCTTTTTTTGTCAGCTGCCTGGATGGTCTGTGTGATAAATAATCCTTAAAGGATTATTTATAGAGAAAATATATTGACTTATTGAAATATATTAAGTATTTTATACTTATAAAATGATGAAAGGAACGGTTGTGGCAAGTTATGAGGCAGTGTGAAAAGAAAATCAGTTTCCTGGGAGAGAACATACAGATCATAAGAAAATACCGGGGAATGAAACAGCAGGAACTCGCAGATAAAATCGGCATCAACATGCAGAACTTATCGAAGATTGAAAGAGGATTGAATTATCCTGCCTATGAAACGTTGGAGAAAATAATGGAAGTGCTGGATGTAACGCCGAATGAATTGTTATCGGGGAAGTGGAACCATGTCAGCCAATCGGAAAAGGAAGTCTGCCGGTTTTTAAGAGCTGAAGAACGTCTGAAGGCAGAATTGAAACATGGACCTTATAATCATTTCCCTGACAGTGAGGAAGAATGGCAGGAATATGAGTTGGAAAAGTTACGGGAATATATTACGGATTACATCAACGGAAAGAATATTGAAGCATCTGACCTTTATCCGATCAAAGAATTTATCCAGCACCTGAAGTTTCGGAAAGTATTAGAACGTTATGATGATTTATATAGCCTGGATCTGTTCGGGGAAAGCACAGGGGGACAAAAGTATAAGAAGTCCTATCAGGTTGTGAAAATGATAGATCCGAATTCCAGGGAAGATATGGAACTGTTATCAAAGCTGTCATGGGTAACAGGCAATTTTGATTTTGATAATGAGGACAAGTAATAGAGCGGCAGTTAATAAACTTCTTATTATACTTAAATATCACTCCATTGTTAAAAAAGTTGTTTTCTGATATTATTTTCAGTAAGCAAAGGAGATGGCGTGAAATGAAATTATTGATCGGAGATACGATTCAAAAGCTAAGAAAAATAAAAGGGTTAACACAGGAACAAGTTGCAAATGCTCTTGGAATCACTGCCGCTGCAGTGTCAAAATGGGAAACAGGAGTTTCTCATAGTTAAGGATACCACACCACAAACCCACGCTTACATTACCTTCAGAACATTAAATTTTGGAGGTACATCCCATGAAACAACTGATTTCCTGTGAGTTTAATATCGACACCGCCTGTGTGGAGCTGAAGTATTCTGACGGCAGTATGATTTTCATTAACTGCACCGCTGTAGAGGACGAAGTTGCGAATAGCCGTTTCCAGCGCTCTGAACTGGACTGGCTCATCTACAACGATCCGCTGTCCTATGCAGATTTGATTTTGAATGGAGATCTGGAAGAATACCTGCGAACCGTAACGGAGGCTCCACAGTTAGATTTCGATTGATAAGCAAAGCCGCCAGAGGCACATCCACGAGATGCTGCTTCTGGCGGCTTTTTTACATTTTGTCAATCAAAGCAAATACTACGGCTTGTTGCTCTTCACTCAATCTCGACCAGCATTCCAGGAGTTTTCTTTGTGAATCAGTCAGAGAAACCGGTGAACCTTCTTCGGCAAACAGCTGAGAAAGCGTGATGCCAAAAGCCGTGCAGATTTTTTCCAACGACGGAATAGTGGGAACCATATTCTTGCGATACCACGAGGAGATCGTAGATTGCGGTAAGCCAGAACGCTCTGCAAGCTGATACTCTGTCCAGCCTCGATCCTCTCGGTATGCGGTTATGGCAGAGAGAATATCTTTCACCTGCATCACCTCTTTGCTTGTGTTCTTCGTAAATTATACTTTTACTTATCGTTGCTCTTTAATAATTTTAATCGTATAATTTTAACGATATATACAACCACAAAGGGAGGGGAAATTGTGAGCGGAAAAATCTGCTTTTTCATTGGGCACAGGGAGACATCGGAAGAAATTTACCCAGTGCTATGCGCCGCTGTTGAGGAGCATATAGTCCACTACGGCGTTACTGAATTTATTGTTGGTCGTTATGGATGTTTTGATGTCCTTGCGGCAAAAGCCGTAAAAACCGCAAAACAAAATCATCCAAAAGTCAAATTGACCTTATTGTTACCCTACCATCCGGCTGAGTGTCCCATTCCTGTGCCAGATGGATTTGACAGTACCTCCCATCCTCCTGGGATGGAAAATGTCCCTCGTAAGGTTGCTATTGTCAGGGCAAATCGGTATATGGTCGATCATACCGATTTCCTCATTGCACATGTGTGGCACCCTGCCAGCAATGCACAAAAAATTCTACAATATGCGCAAAGGAAATCGCTTAAAAAGACTATAGGAATAACGGTAATAGAAAAGTAGCGATATTAACTTGGAGGATTACTTGTTATATCGTGATAGAAATAATTATGGTATAATTAAAAATGTATTTTCCAGCTTGAAGGGAGTCTAATGAAATGGAATTATTGGTAATAGATGCACAAGGCGGAGGAATCGGCAAGCAAGTCGTTGCAGCGATTAAAAAAACATATCCAGCTCTTTCGGTTACTGCGGTTGGCACGAATAGTCTGGCAACATCAGCCATGTTGAAAGCAGGAGCAGATAATGGTGCGACTGGCGAAAATTCAGTTGTTGTGTGTGCGGCAAAAGCAGATTTTATTATCGGGCCTGTAGGAATTGTGATTGCTGATTCGTTATTGGGAGAAATTACTCCACGAATGGCAGTGGCTGTAGGAAAAAGTAAAGCTGTTAAATTTCTGATCCCGGTAAATCAATGCAATAATTTTGTTGTAGGAGTTTCAGATTTAACGATTTCAAAGATGGTAAATGGTGTGATCACAGAACTCACCAAGTTTCTTGCACATGTGAATCTGGAGATTGACAAATAGATATTGTTGTGATATCCTAACATAAAATGAGCAGTATGTAGCTGCTTCTGTGGGCCGAAGCTCTTTTTCTATTTTTTATTTGATTTTGTATGTACATGAAGGCATACGACCTCTCCCAGAGAGGTTGTATGCCTTTTTATTATCTAAAGAGGTTTTTATTATGTATAGCAAAATTTATTGTGTACATGATCCCCCGTGGGGGCTTGCACAACGGTGACTCCGATAATATGATAAGCGAGGATGTTGTATTTACAACATGATGTTTACAGACAGAAAGGAATTGTGTTATGAAGAGAATTTTATCCATGCTTCTTGCTATGGTCATGGCCGTGGGCTTGACCGCTTGTGGCACACCTGGAACATCCCCTGACAATGTACAGAACGAGGGAGATGGACAGAAAGAGCCTGCCAGCGCATCTACACTCGTTTATGGTTCTGGCGATTACACACGAATCAATCCCGCTATGGATGAGCACTGCGAGATCAATGTGTTGCTGTTTAACGGATTGACCGCCCATGATGGCGAAAATCAGGTTATTCCCGGTCTGGCCGAAAGTTGGGAGTACGATGAGAGCACCTATACCTACACCTTCCATATCCGAGAGGGCGTCAAGTGGCACGATGGAGAACCCTTTACAGCTAACGATGTCAAGTTTACCATCGAAGCTATTATGAATCCTGATAACGGATCTGAAAACGCCCCCAACTATGAAGATGTAGAAGAGATCACAGTAGTTGATGATAATACGATTGCTTTCAAATTGGCAGAGCCCAATGTGGCGTTTCTGGACTATATGACGATGGCGATTCTCCCTGCCCACCTACTGGAGGGCGAGGATATGCAGGAGTCCGATTTCTTCCGCAATCCCGTGGGTACCGGCCCCTATAAGTTGGAAAGCTGGGATGTGGGACAGTCCATTGTGATGGTCAAGAATGAAGATTACTATCTGGGTTCTCCCAAAATCGACACAGTTATTTTCAAAATTGTTGGTGATGACAATACACAGGCGATCCAGTTGGAATCGGGTGAACTGGATATGGCGCTGCTGGATCCTAAGAATGCCCAAAATTTTGCCGACAAAGACGGTTTTACTCGTTATGACATGACCACCGCCGATTACCGTGGTATCCTCTTTAACTTTGCCAACGACTACTGGACAGACAACAAGGATATCATTCCGGCTATCTGCTATGCAATTGATCGTCAGGCTATCATTGATTCTGTGCTGTTAGGACAGGGGATGCCCGCATATGGTCCGCTGCAGAGAAATATTTATAATAATGAGGCTGTAGAGCACTACGATTACAATCCCGAAAAAGCAAAGGAGATCCTGGAAGCAGCTGGCTGTACTATGGGAAGCAATGGCTTCTATGAACGAAACGGCGAGGAGATCGGATTTGTTATCAGCGTGATGGCGGGCGAACAGGACCGCATCGACATTGCTCAGGCAGCTGCACAGCAGATTCGGGAGGTTGGTATCAACTGTACGGTGGATATTCCTGCCCAGATCGATTGGGGCGGACAGATGGCAAATCTGATTGGCTGGGGCAGCCCGTTCGATGCCGATGATCATACATACAAGGTGTTTGGCACGGATAAGGGCGCCAATTATTCCAGTTACTCCAACGCGAAGGTGGATGAATACTTGACTCTGGCTCGCCAATCCAGTGATCCTTCTGTTCGTAAGGAGTATTATGCAAAATTCCAGAAAGAACTTGCAAAAGATCCTGCTTATGCGTTCATCTGCTATATTGATGCCAACTATGTGGTGAATTCTAAAATTCAGGGTATTGCAGCGGATACTGTTTTGGGTCACCACGGTGTGGGTATCTTCTGGAACATCCATGAGTGGAGCATTGCTCAGTAAGCAAAACGACCAACGATATTTTGCAGACAGAGGGGCTGTTTTCAGCCCCTCTGTCTGTATGGGAAAGGTTCCGTTATGTCTCAGTTATTAGAAGTTAAGAATCTGTCGGTTAGTTTTTTTACTCCGCAAGGAGAGGCACAGGCCGTTCGCAATGTTAGTTTTTCCTTGCAATCTGGAGAAGTTCTTGCGATTGTTGGAGAATCCGGGTGCGGTAAAAGTGTCTTGTGCAAAAGCATCATGAAGTTGCTTCCTGCTACAGCGAAAATAAAATCCGGTGAGATTCGCATCAATGATACAGATATTGCTGCATATAAAGAGCGGGAAATGAACAAACTCCGTGGCAAGCTGTTTTCTATGGTGTTCCAAGATCCCATGACTTCTCTGAACCCAACTATGACCATCGGCGCACAAATCGGAGAAGCTGTGCGAACTCATTTCCCCAAAATTACGAAAGAGGAACTTCATCACAAAATTTTGGAACTAATGACTCTGGTCGGGATCGAATGTCCACAGGAACGGATGAAACTCTATCCATATAACTTTTCTGGGGGAATGCGTCAGCGCAGCGTTATGGCAATCGCATTGGCAGCAAACCCAAGTATTTTGTTTGCGGATGAGCCCACAACTGCGTTGGATGTCACGATACAAGCACAAATTTTGGACCTTTTGCGCCGCATACAAGCACAGCTGGGCACTGCAACCGTATTTGTTACCCATGACTTGGGGGTCGTTGCACGGGTCGCTGATCGCGTTGCAGTGATGTATGCTGGGAAGATTGTAGAAATTGGGACTGTCGAGGAAGTATTCTATGATCCAAGGCATCCGTATACATGGGGGCTGATGCGGTCCTTGCCGTCACTTTCCAAAGGGAAAGAAACGCTTCCCACCATTCCAGGAATGCCACCCTCACTGCTTTATCCGCCGAAAGGCGACGCTTTTGCGTGCCGTAACCCTTATGCTCTGCAAATCGATTATGAGGAAGAGCCGCCATTGTTTCGGATTACGGACACCCATTATGCTGCAACCTGGCTGATGGATCCTCGTGCACCCAAAGTTGTTCCGTCTGTCGGAGGAAAAAACGATGAATAGTACTATTTTGTTGGATGTCCAGCATCTCACTCATGTATTTCCATTAACAAAAAAAATTGCTGTAAAAGCGGTAGATGATCTTTCTTTCCAGATATACCAAGGAGAAATATTCGGTTTGGTTGGAGAGTCCGGTTCCGGAAAGTCAACAGTTGCCCGATGTGTTATGAACATTTATTCGCCTACAAAGGGAGCAATTTATTATAAAGGGATCAATACCTGCGATCCATCAGAGTTCCGTGCAAACAAAAAAATGTTGCAAGTGACTCGCCAGCTGATTTTCCAGGATTCAAACTCCAGTTTGAACCAGCGGATGAAAGTATGTGATATCATAACGGAACCGTTAAAAATTCACAAAATTCACCCGCTCAGAGGTTCATTACGAGCTGAGGCCGAGTTTCAGATGCACTATGTAGGACTGGATGCCGCTTTTCTGGACAAATATCCATCAGAATTGTCTGGTGGACAGCGGCAGCGTATAGCGATTGCAAGAGCACTATCTATGGAGCCGGAGCTTCTTGTAGCAGATGAACCTATTGCATCTCTGGATGTGTCAATTCAGGCACAAATTATCAACCTATTCCGCCATTTTCAAAGAGAACATGGATTTTCATTTCTTTTTATCGCCCATGACCTTGCAATGGTAGAATTTTTGTGTGACCGGGTAGGCGTAATGTATCACGGGAAATTAGTAGAGGTAGCCCCCACAAAAAAGCTGTTTTCCAATCCGGTACATCCATATACGCAAGCTTTGCTGTCGGCTATTCCCATTCCTGACCCGCGCAGCGAGCGATCCAGAAAGATTCAGCAATTTCCTGCTGATGAAACGCTTTTCCGGGGGGACTTGACAGAGGTATCACCGCAACACTATGTCTTGAGGGAAGGAGAAAAGCACGATGCGTAAGAAAAGCAATTTGCTGTATTTCGGGAAAAAAGTTCTGATTTTTATAGTGAGTGTTTTTGTCCTATCTCTGGCGGTGTTCTACATCTCTCGGTTAGCACCAGGCGATCCTTTGGTCTCTTACTATGGAGATCGAGTGGAAAAGATGAGTCCAGAGGAGCGGGAATGGGCGGAAGAAAAACTTGGTTTAAATGATTCTATCTCTGTTCAATATTTTCGGTGGTTGGAAAATGCAATCCATGGAGAATTTGGGATTTCTTATAAATATAAGATGGATGTTGTGGATGTAATCGCAAGCCGTGTAGAAAACACACTGATTCTTGGTGGGATCGGCTTTATTTTAATCTTTACATTGTCCATGCTTTTAGGCGTTTTGTGTGCTTGGTACGAAGACCGGTGGCTGGATCGCTGCATCTGTAAAATAGGAACGATCAGCAGCTGTATTCCAGAATTTTGGCTCTCTCTTGTTTTAATTCTCGTTTTTTCCATAGGCCTGCGCTGGCTTCCCAGTTCAGGAGCCTATTCTATCGGAAAACAGGATGATATTTTAGACCGTATTATCCATTTAATTTTGCCTATGAGCATCGTGGTCATCAATCATTTGTGGTATTACGCTTATATGATCCGTAATAAGCTTGTAGAAGAAGTTCGTGCAGACTATGTGCTTTTAGCCAAGGAAAAAGGACTAAAAAAACGCAAAATCATGTTTGGACATTGTTTGCGTAATATTATTCCGTCTTATCTGAGTATCATGGCTATATCCATACCGCATATTTTGGGTGGGACTTATATTGTGGAAACAGTATTTTCATATCCTGGAATCGGAACGCTTTCCTATGAAAGCGCAAGATTTAAGGACTATAACCTTTTGATGCTGCTCTGCCTTCTGTCGGGTATTCTGGTCATTTTATGCAATATTATTGCTCAAACAATCAATGAACAGATTGATCCTCGTATCAAGGCAACAGAGGCAGTGGAGATGTCGGAGGTGATGAAATTGTGAGCAACCAATTTGAGATTGTCGGAATGAAAGAAAGCAACCTGAACATTCCGGTGCAGAAACAAGAATGGTACAAGAACAAGCCTATTTTTGCAGTTCTACTACTTGGTGTAATTGTATTAGGTTGCGTAAGTTGCAATTTTATCATGACAAAAGATCCTACATACATGGATTTAAGCCATTGTAATATAGCACCAAATAAAGATTTTCTGTTTGGAACAGATACCATGGGGCGGGATGTTTTTTCGATGATCTGGTACGGAGGTCGGATTTCGCTCTTTATCGGTGTTGTGTCTACCGTTATTTCCACTTTTATTGCCATTGTTTATGGGGCAATCAGCGGCACTGCACCAGAATGGGTGGACACAATTTTAATGCGTTTAACAGAAATTATATTGAGTGTGCCCAACCTTCTTGTCATTATTTTGTTACAGGCAACTTTAGGGCAAGCGAATATTTTAACCCTTTCTCTTGTTATTGGTATCACAAGTTGGACAAGTATTGCAAAAGTCGTCCGAACCGAAGTGCGACAGATTCGCAGCAGCGAATATGTGATTGCTGCAAAATGCATGGGTGGAAGCTTTTTCTATATACTGTGGAAACATTTGACGCCAAACTTTGTTTCTTCGATTATGTTCATGGTGGTTATGAATGTACGAAGCGCAATTGTTGCCGAATCTACACTAAGCTTTATCGGCATTGGTTTGCCATTAGAAGTTATATCCTGGGGTAGTATGCTTTCTCTATCGGAAAAAGCATTGATGACAAATGCATGGTGGATTATCCTGATTCCCGGAATTTTTCTTGTAGTAACATTGCTTTGCATCACAAGCATAGGAAATTACATTCGTAAAAGCGCCAACAGAACGCAAAGCAATCTGTAGCTGCTGTTAGCATGGATCAGCTCAAAGTGATAATAATTTCTTTCATCAGTTGCCCTGTCTTACAGTTTAACAAGTGTGAAACAACGACTTTGGCAAATCGTTTGCTGACTGTCGTATCCCATTCCGCCAGTTGGATGATCTCTGCTGTTCCGACCTCAAAATCAAACGAAATCTCGCCCCATTCGCCGTCGTTGTCCACCTGGTAGAGGTAGACAGCGGCGGCGATTTTCTTTTTGCGTTTGGTCTGGGACTTGCGTTTCAGTCGGATCATGTGAAGCACCCCGGCTTCTGTAAGCAAATAGGCCAGGTGTTCCACGGCTTTGCGATATGCCCGTTCTGCGCCGCCGGCTGTACTCCCCTCAAAGAGGACTGCCAATTCTTCAAAGGTCAGCCGGGTGCTGAGTGGGCTGACCCGCCCACAGGTCATACAGATGGCGTTTCGTTTTTCCAAAAGGGTCTGCTCTCGGTAATTCAGTTTTTCAAATGCTTCTCGGACAGCTTCAGCCTGGATGCCGTTCCAGAGAATCTCCCCATAGTCCCAATGGTCATCCCGGCTGACATCCTCGCCGGTTTCTTCGCTGTCCTCGTCCTGTACGGTCTGGTAAAACGGAACACGGTTTCGGTTTTGCTTGGCCAATGCCAAAAACTTCGCTGCGGTCTCCTCGGTGCAACCGTTTTTCTGGGCATATTTCTGGATTGCCGCCTGTTCAGACTGACCGGATTGATTATAGAGCCAAGCAATCCCACGAACAGCCTTGTACTCATCCACATTTTCAAAGGAACCGGCCTCCTCCTGCATCCGGCAGGTCAAAAGGGCGTTCCCGATAAAATGATGGGCATAGGTCTGAAAATCCGCCCCTTGTGCGGGATCATATTCCCACAGACAATCCAGCATGGCAAGCACACAGCCCATTTTGTAGTCCAAAAAGTGTTCCGGGTCATAGCGATCCAGCCCCTCCCGCAGCAGGAAACGACGAACACGTCCATTGAGACGGTTCTCATAGTGGTACAGGAAAAAGGAGAACCAGCGTAATTCATGGCTCCGAACAGCCTTAATGATGTAGTCGTTCATATTTTCCAGAACAGGCGGTTCCGGGTCAAGATGAAAGATGCGTTCCACTTCCCGCATGGTCAAGCCCTTGGGTTCTGTTAGGAAGCTGTATTTGGCACAATAGCCGGGCAGTTCCCATGTCCACGCTGTATCCATTTTCCCTCACCACCTTTCTGATATTTTGCTGCTTATTTCTTTTTTACTACTTCTAAAAGTGCATCCTGGGTCATTTCCTGCTCGTAGACCGTGCTGGCATAACTCTGATCTGAGAGCGCACGGAGCATCTTATCTTTTGCCAGCTTTTTCATAGCTGCTGCCGTTCCTTCATCCAGCTTTCCACGGCGGATGCTTTGCAAAATGGTGTTCATACGGCGGGTATAAATGGCCTTGATGGGGTGATCGTCTGCAAGCTCCCGATGCTCCCGGCCTCTCAGATTGCCGATTTGTCGGCAAGTCCGTCCCCGCTGGTCGCCGGGAGCCAGACCGCCGCAGTATTTGGTGTGCCGTGCGTCAATGGTGAGAAACCATCTGCCGCAAATGGGGCATTTCTTGGGCGCATGCCCCACACAAAGTCCCTCAAACAAATCAGATCGGAACATTCCTACAAAAGAAACATAATGCATCCGCTTGACCAGCTGCGGCTCCGTCTTTCCGGGTCGAGTGGCGGCTACATACTGCACCGAAGCATTGGTCAGGGTCATCCAGGCTGGGTTATCCAGCGACAGAGTTGGCTCACCTTGGAAGAACTGTCCGAATATTGCCGCATAACCGTCCGGGGTACGGTCATAGCTTGGTTCATTCAACTGCTCTGCAAATTTCGTCAGGGCTTCCTTGTACTGCCCCAGAGAATAACTCAAATGCCCCAGCACCTGCGCTATTCGGACGAGCATGGTTGCCTTGCTATGCTGACCAGTCAAAGCACAAATCAGCTGCTCCTGCTGGGTAAGCTGCAAATAGGCTTTGGCGTCCTCCATATATTCCTCGGAAAAGATGGCTGCAAGTTCTTGCTCAAAATAGCTTCGATTCAGGCGGGAGAAGGGTGGTGTAACCTGTAAAAAGGAGATGATCTCGCCAGCGGCCTGCTGCACCTGCGGCAGCAGCTCCATATCCACAGAACCGGTGTTCATCCCTTGAAGCAGCTGATTCAGCATATTGCAGGGTGTATCCAGCTTTTCAATGGTACTGACCGGGATGTTCAGCACCTCGCAGCCAATGGTTCCCGTAGGCATGGTACTTCCCTCATAGGTCACGGTGTCCTGCCAGAAATCCAGCGACAAAACTGCATGGTTGATGATCTGATCCATCTTCTCCCTCCTGTCATGTTTTTCTATTTTCATAATAGCACATAATTAAATTCTTGTCATGTTTTTTGAAAACGGCCTGTCATGCCATCAGCCTGTTTTTTTCGATTTTCCCCATAACCTATACAGAGGGGTGAGAAAACTGCCCCATCAAAAAGGAAATGGAGGGAATCTGTATGAATCTGTTTGAAGTGGTGAAAACCAATATTAACACACAGGAAGCAGCGCAAACGTATGGAATTGACGTCAACCGCCATGGCATGGCACTGTGTCCATTCCACAATGACCGTCATCCGAGCCTGTATGTATCGGATGACCACTACCACTGTTTCGCCTGTGGGGAGCATGGGGATGTGATCGACCTGACCGCCAAACTGTTTGACCTTCGGCTGTATGATGCGGCCCGAAAACTGGCGTCAGACTTTCATCTTGCACGGGACAAGCCCTTGCCGGAAGCTATTCGACGGAAAATGAAATGCAAAACCAAAGCACAGCAGCTTCGTGAGAACGAGCAGTTGTGCTTTTCTGTTTTGAACGAGTATCGACGGCTGCTCCAGGATTGGGAAAAACGGTATGCACCGCAAGCGCCGGAAGATGTGCCGGACGAGCGGTTTGTGGAAGCCTGCCACCGTCTGCCATGGGCAGAGTATCAGCTGGACATCCTTTTGCAAGGCGATTCCTATGAACGAGGCGAAACCGTGAGTAATCTAACGGCAGACGGATACATCCGCAAATTACAGGCCCGCCTGAGAGAGGAGAGATACCATGAACAACCCTGTTTGGATTGATGAGAAAGGGAAAATCATCGAGCCGGAATATTGCCGGGATTTCCTGTCCCGGCATCCCATGCGCTGTATCAATGACCGTTTTTATACCGTGGACGGCCCGCTGCCGGATGAGAACAAATTGAAGCGGACGATTTATGAGGAAATCTCGCCTTGGCTTCATGCCAAGGTCGCACAGACGGTGGAGCAGGTGATCAAGGCGTTGAAGCTGGCGGCATACGCAGACCCTTTGCCCCTGCATTGTGACCGCATCCATGTGGCGAACGGCACTTATTTTCTGGACGGTACATTTACAGAGGAAAAAGAGTATTGCGGCAACCGTCTATCGGTGTCTTATCGGGCAGATGCTCCTGCACCACAACACTGGCTACGTTTTCTTTCGGAACTGTTGGAGCCGGAGGATATTCCTGCTTTGCAAGAGTATCTGGGCTACTGCCTGATTCCCTCCACCAAGGGCCAGAAAATGCTCATGCTGATCGGCAAGGGCGGAGAGGGCAAAAGCCGGATCGGTGTGGTGATGAACGCCATTTTCGGGTTCAACATGAATACCACTTCCATCCAGAAAGTAGAGAACAGTCGTTTTGCCAGAGCCGACCTGGAGGGCAGGCTGCTCATGCTGGACGATGATTTGGACATGAATGCCTTGACCAAGACCAACTATGTAAAATCCATCGTGACAGCAGAACTGCGGATGGATTTGGAACGGAAGAGAGAACAGAGCTATCAGGGGCTGCTTTATGTGCGTTTTCTCTGCTTCGGCAACGGGGCATTAACTGCGCTTCACGACCGCAGTGACGGTTTCTTTCGCCGCCAGATCATTCTGACCACCAAAGACAAGCCTGCGGATCGGTTCGATGATCCGTTCCTTGCTGAGAAACTGATTGCCGAAAAAGAGGGAATCTTCCTCTGGATGCTGGAAGGATTGCGGCGGCTAATTGCCAACCACTACCACTTTACCATCAGCCAGAGAGCCAGGGATAATATCTCTTCCGCTGTTCGGGACGCCAACAACATTCTGGACTTTCTCGATTCTGAGGGTTATGTGGCATTCAAGGCCGACTATGAAGCCAGCACTATTTCTTTATTATCACCTCTGGCAAGAATTTTAGGAACATCGGTAGATAATCTGCTTAATTTTAAAGAAAAGTTATCGGAAGAAGAAATAGATACTCTTTTGACAGAAGCAGATAAAGAGTTTGAAAAGTCAAATGTCATTGAAGCGATGAAATACTGCGAAAATCTGCTGTATGAGTACCCTGGTGATTATTTACTCAAATTTCATGTTGCGACACGATATATGATGTATATGGGTGCATCTTTTGATGAAACAATTCTGGGAGAACAGCATTTGAAATGTATAAAACTATTTGAGGAATGCTCTAAATCAAAGGATCATGAATTGCGTGCTGCTTCCTTACATATTCTTTCAAACCTGTATATCATGAGCGATGAACTTGATAAATCCTTTCTGCTTCCAGCATGGCAGCAACCGTTTCTTTGTTCG
>OLQH01000551.1_pt1 | contig 39714 bp, 32 predicted proteins | sample 1672671 | NCBI WGS metagenome assembly OLQH01 (sample SAMEA3136712, study PRJEB25190) | human gut metagenome
CGCTCATAAAAAAGCGGCGTTTCATTTAATGTCAGGCGCATGGTTTGACGTTTACGCAATACAGAAGTTTTTTATTTTAAGAATGCAACCGCAACGATTTCTGCATTTACGCATGAACCGGAAGTGATTACTTTTTAAAAAATAAAAAATTCTGGAAATTATATGAATACGGAATTGAGTAACGATGAGCCGGTAGCCGATGGTTATCGGCTCATTATGGGATTATGATATAAAGATATTGTGTGAGCTGGATAAAAGTTTTGTATAGAATAAAAAAGAAACGAGCAACCCGCTTGGATCCTAAGACCGTACACGACACAAAACCCATTTCTTAACTTCATTATAAAGTATTTCTATCAAAAGTCAATCAAAGATGTAAGAAATAAAGGAGAACAACCAATGAACAATCACGATAACAACCCCAAATACATCCAAATCCGAGGTGCCAGAGTCCACAACCTGAAGAACATAAACGTAGATATCCCCCTGCACCAGATCGTAGGCATCGCAGGTGTGTCCGGCTCCGGGAAGTCGTCGTTGGCGTTGGGGGTGTTGTATGCGGAGGGATCCAGGAGGTATCTGGAATCGCTTTCTACTTATACGCGAAGACGTATGACGGGTGCGGCGAAGGCACAGGTGGATGAAGTTTTGTATGTGCCGGCGGCGCTTGCGCTGCATCAGCGGCCGGGAATTCCGGGGATCCGGAGTACGTTTGGCACGGGAACGGAGCTTTTGAACAGTCTGCGGCTGATGTATTCGAGGCTGGCTTCGCATCGGTGTCCCAATGGGCATTATGTGGAGCCGACATTAAAAGTGGCAGCGGAGCAGGAGATTTTTTGCCCAATCTGTGGGGAGCAGGTGCAGCCGCCGAGTGCGGAAGAACTTGCGTTTAATTCTCAGGGTGCATGCCCGGAATGTGGTGGTACCGGGCGAGTACGGACGGTAAATATTGATTCTCTGGTACCTGATGATTCGATCAGTATCGATGACGGGGCGGTTGCACCGTGGAACAGTCTGATGTGGTCACTGATGACGGATGTATGTCGGGAAATGGGTGTGCGCACGGATATTCCGTTCCGCGAGCTGACGGAGAAAGAAAAAGATATTGTTTATCACGGGCCGGCGGAAAAGAAACATATTTTTTATAAAGCAAAGAATTCGAACCAGGCAGGAGAACTGGATTTTACCTATTATAATGCGGTGTATACTGTGGAAAATGCCCTTGCTAAAGTAAAAGATGAAAAGGGCATGAAACGTGTGGAAAAATTCCTGAAAGAAGAGATCTGCCCGCAGTGTCAGGGAAGCAGACTTTCCGAAAAAGCGAGAGCACCGAAACTTCGAGGCGTCGGACTGGCGGAGGCGTGTCAGATGACTTTAAAAGATTTGGTTGTATGGGTTGCCGGTGTTCCGGATTCTCTGCCGGAGGAAATGCGTCCAATGGCAGAATCAATCTGCGAATCCTTTCAGACAGCTGCAAAAAGACTGATGGATCTGGGACTTTCTTACCTGTCTCTCGACAGAGCAGCTGCGACATTGTCTACCGGGGAGCGGCAACGGATGCAGCTGGCGAGAGCTGTAAGAAACCGTACGACAGGTGTATTGTACGTGTTGGACGAGCCTTCCATCGGATTACATCCTTCCAATATTAATGGATTGAATGCCGTGATGCATGATTTGATCGCGGATGGCAATTCGGTTCTTCTGGTCGATCACGATACGCAGATTCTGTCGGAAGCTGACTGGATCGTGGAGATGGGACCGGAGGCAGGAAATGGCGGTGGATATGTGATCGCAGAGGGAACGATCCCTGAGATTACAAAGAATCCGGCTTCCATGATTGGTCCGTTTTTAGCGCAGAAAACGAATTTGCCAGTACGGGAACAGACGGATGCTGAAAAAATGTTTGATCTGGGAGTCATCCATCTTTCCACCAGTGCCATCCATACGGTAAAACCTCTGGAAGTCGATATTCCGAAAGGCAGGCTGACGGTTGTGACCGGTGTGTCCGGCTCCGGCAAGACTACAATGGTGTTGGAAAGCCTGATTCTGGGACTGGAGGCATCACTGAATGGGGAGACATTGCCGGAACACGTGAAAAATGTTTCTGCGGAGGGAATTTCCCATGTGAAACTGATCGATGCGTCACCGATTGGAATCAACATTCGTTCTACCGTGGCAACGTATGCCAATGTGCATGATGAACTTCGAAAGATTTACGCAAAAACTGACGATGCAAAAAGGATGAAATACAAGGCAAAGGATTTTTCCTATAATACCGGAAATCTCAGATGTCCGGCATGTGATGGAACAGGGCAGATCACACTGGATGTACAGTTTTTGCCGGATGTAGATGTGGTGTGTCCGGAATGTAAAGGATCTCGGTATGCGAAAGCGGCATGGCAGGTTTGCTATGAAAAGGAACCGGGGAAAAGGTATTCGCTGCCACAGATGATGGCGATGGATGTAAACACAGCACTACAGGCGGCAGGAGACTGGAAAGTGGTGCGGCAGCGGCTGGAAGTACTGCGAGATCTTGGGCTTGGCTATCTGACCCTGGGAGAGGCGACACCGGGACTGTCCGGTGGGGAAGCACAGAGACTGAAACTTGCCAGTGAGATGGGGAAAGGGCAGTTTGATTCCGTTTTCGTGTTCGATGAACCGACGATTGGATTACATCCATTGGACGTAAAGACGCTGCTTCAGGTATTCCAGGCACTTGTGGATCAGGGGGCAACTGTGATTGTGATAGAACACGATCTGGATGTGATCCGAAACGCAGATTATATCATCGATATGGGTCCGGAAGGCGGCGAAGCAGGCGGAAGGATCGTTGCTGTGGGAACACCGGAGCAGGTCGCAGAAAATGAAAACAGTGTTACCGGGAAATTTATACGTTGAAGATAATTTATTTTCTCTCATTCCATCTTGCATCCCGCAGTATTCTCCGTTACAATAACACCAGAACACAAGTTTGCATCAGAAAGGACTGTGGATGTTATGGACATCAAGGATTTAATTATATATCGAAGAACAATCCCTGCGCGAAAAGCGACATATGTGCCGTTTCCAGAATCTCTGAATCCGAAGATCTTAGAGTTTTTGCGGGAACGGGAAATTGATCAGCTGTACTGTCATCAGGCGCAGATGTATGAGTTGGCGCGGGAAGGGAAGAACGTGGTGATTACCACTTCGACGGCTAGTGGAAAGACGCTGAGTTTCCTGCTTCCGGTGATACAGGAGATTCTGGAACATCCGACGGCGCGGGCAATCTTTATTTATCCGACGAAAGCACTTGCGGCGGATCAGTACCGGGCATTGCAGCCGTGGCTTTCCTTTTTCGGACCGGAGAAAATCAGTGCCGGAGTATATGACGGTGATACGCCGGTGAACGAGCGAAAACGGATCCGGGACCGGGCAAATATTATTCTGACGAATCCGGAGATGTTAAATGGCGCAATGCTGCCAAATCACAGCAAATACGGATTTGATTTTATTTTTTCGAACCTGAAATACGTGGTTCTCGACGAGATGCATACCTATCGTGGAGCCTTTGGATCCCATATGGCAAATGTTTTCCGGCGGCTTTCGAGGATTACAGAGTATTATCACGCAGTCCCTCATTTTCTATGTAGTTCGGCTACGATTGCCAATCCGGTGGAACTGGCGGAAAAAATCTGTGGACAACCATTTGCTTCGGTGACAAAAGACGGTTCGGCGGCATCCGAGCGGAATTATCTGCTGATACAGCCACCGAAAATAAGCGGAAAGGATCAGCAATATTACGGGCAGGAATCCATTGTGTCAGTGGCGGCACAGATGCTTCCACAGTTGATGGAACAGAGGGAAAGTTTTCTTGCATTTGCAAAATCAAGAAAAAATGTGGAAGTTGTGTTAAAAGAGACAAGAGACCGGCTGGATGCGGCGGATTTTCTTACTACAGTGACTTCGGATCAGATTTCCGGTTACCGGGGCGGTTATACGCCGATCGAACGAAAGACCATCGAACAACAGATGATCCGTGGGGATCTGCTGGGGCTGGTGAGTACGAATGCACTGGAGCTGGGAATTGATATCGGTTCTATCGGAGTGACGGTACTGATCGGTTATCCGGGAACCCGTTCTTCTTTCTGGCAGCAGACCGGGCGTGCGGGGCGAAGTAAGAAAAGCTGTACCAACTATCTGATCCTGGATCACCTTCCGAGGGATCAGTATATCGGTCTGGAACCGGGATGGCTCTTTGATGAGAGCAGTGAACATGCGGTGATTGATCCGGATAACCTGCTGATCGAACTGGCACATATCCGTGCGGCGGCAGCAGAACTCCCGCTGTCTCTGGATGACATTGCCCGCTTCCCGGATCTCGGAGAGACGATTCCGGTATTGATGAAGATGCAGGAAGTGCGAAGCCAGAACGGTCGGTTTGCATGGGCAGGCGGCGAGTATCCGGCGGGCGATTTCTCCATGCGAAATATTGATAAGAACAAATACACGCTGTTGAATCAGGAAACCGGGAAAACGATCACGGAGATGGATGAAAGTCAGGCGTTTCGGGAGATTCATGAAGGTGCGGTTTATATCCACGACGGGGAATCTTACCGGGTGGTGAAGATGGATCTGGAGAGCAAGATGGCGTATGCGATTCCATTTAACGGAAATTATTATACGGTTGCCGGAGGCTAGACGAATATTCATGTAATCCACAGCCAGAAGGAACAGCAGTGGAACCGGATTCGGGTGCAGTTTGGTGATGTGAATGTAGCGGATTATGTCTATATGTACAAAAAACTGCAGTTTCATAACCATCAGAACCTTGGATATGAGGAACTTCGGACACCGCTGACGAAGGATTATGATACCGAAGGAACCCGGATGCATCTGCCGGAGAATCTGGTACGGGTGTATCGTGGTCTGCTGCAGGCGGATGATACGGGACGGCTGACCAGGAATAATCATTTTCAGGGCTTGTGTTTCGCTCTGAAAAATGCTGCGCAGATGGTGACGATGACAGAACCGGAGGATATCCATGTGATAACTTCCACAAATGCGCTGGAATTATCGGGTGAAACAGCGTCGGATGTATCCATTTATTTCTATGACGGCTATGTGGGCGGTCTTGGATTTTCCGAGAAAATCTATGATCTGATCCCGCAGGTGATCGAACAGGCGATTCGCATGGTGTCCGGCTGCAAATGCAAAGACGGATGTGCGGCATGTGTGGGGGATTATAAACTGGATCGCAAACTGATCCTGTGGGGATTGGAAAATCTGCGGGAAGCATCGGAGGTTCCCAAAGGTGAAAAAGTAGTTACCTGGGCAGAGTCCACCTGGAAAAGGAAAGAATTCCGACTGGAAACATTACCGGAAAAGTGGGATATCTTTTGCCGGAAAGCCAGAGAGAACGGAGAGCAGTACGCCGGATTTTTCCAGACCGTGCACCGGGTGAAAGTGAAGGATACCAGACTGATTCTTTCGGTAGACACACCATTTTTTGCACAGTGGGCGAATGAGCCGGAAAATAAACAGAGTCTGCGGAATCTGATCGGTTATTATACAGAACTTCCGGCAGGATTTCGGTTGGAAATCCGGGCGGAAAGACCGGAAAAGCAGGGAAATTTATCTGACATTACGGGTTCAGATACAAGAAAAACGTGGACAGAAAGTCACGATACAGCCGGGCGGTCTGTAGAAGACTACGATAGAGAAGAACGGGAGAAACAGGAAAAGATTCTTCGCCGTTACCGGGCGATGGATATCAGGAGAGAGAAAAAAGATGATGGATCTGAATAAACTGAATCCCTACCAGAAAGAGGCAGTGCTTGATGAGAGTCCTGCCTGTCTGGTCAATGCAAATGTAGGAAGCGGGAAGACGACCGTGTTGACGGCAAAAGTTCGCTATCTTTGCGAACAAAAAGGAGTGGCTCCAAAGGATCTGATGGTGCTTACCTTTACCAATAAGGCAGCAAATGAAATCCGGGAGCGGCTGGAAAATCTGACCGGAAAAGAGGAAGATCTGTGGTTTGGCACGTTTCACAGTGTGGCACTTCGGATGTTACAGACGATTCTTCCGGTAGAGGAACTTGGATATACGAAAGAATTTCAGGTATGCATCCCCGAAGAAGAAATGCAGATGGCACAGCAGCTGATCACGGAACAGAATCTTCAGATTAAATATAAAAACCGTTTAAAAAAGCGGCTGGATCAAAGCCGTCAGAAAAGTGGAAGAAAACCGAAAGATTACGGGGATGATTTTGAGCGGTTGTGTACTCTGCTGGAAGAAGAAAAAAAGAAACAGAATAAAATGACATACGAGGAGTTGATCTTACATACCGGACAGCTGCTTCAGAGCCACCCGGAGATTCTACGTCCGCTGTGGTTGATCATCGATGAAGTTCAGGACTGCGATCAGAGTCAGCTGGATCTTCTGGACAGTCTGATGGGAAAAGACAGTCATCTTTTTGCGGTTGGTGATCCGAATCAAGTGATCTACAGCTGGCGGGGAAGTGCTTTTCAGATTTTCTTTCAGCTGAAAAACCGCTATCAGGCGATGGAACTCAGCCTTCCGATCAATTATCGTTCTTCTGGGACGATTTTATCTGCAGCAAGACGATTTTTGCAGAATGGAAGTACGCTGGAAGGGGTAAAAAGCGAAGGCGGTAAAGTGCAGATCCGAAAACAGTATGATCCATTTCAGGAGGCGGAGGATCTGGCAGCCCGTATCCGGGAGCTTCATATGCAGGGGATTCCGTATCACGAGATTGGGATTCTGTATCGTTTGCAGAATCAGTCGGCACTACTGGAACAGGTACTTACCAGAAATGGGATTCCGGTGCATGTAGCAGTGAAAGAAAAAATGGAAGACATTCCGGTAGTGCAGTGGTTTTTCCATGTACTTCGGTTTTGTGTGAATCATTCGGATACCACGAGTGGTGTGGAAGCGTTGTGCAACAAAACGTATGGAGAGGGATGGACAACGAAAAAAGCATTACAGCAGATCCGACGCTGGGAGACGGATGGAACATTGCCGAAAAATTCTCCATTGTTTTCGGGGATGGTGAATGTTCAGGAAGATGTGTTTGTGACAGAAGAAACCGATCAATTGTGGGAAATGTTCTCACTGGATCGTTATCTGATGCCATCTAGAGCTGGTTATCAGGAAGATAAGGCGTGTATTCTGGGAATTTTTGATGCAATTCGGAACAAGGGGAATATCAGAGAATTTTTGAATGATGTGGCTCTCTATGGACTGCCTTGGATGCACAATTCAGAGAACCAGAAGACGGAGAATATAGTAACAGGGAATTACGTTACAGAAAAGCAAAGTATAGAAGATTTGACAGCAAAATATCCAATAAATACAGCGGGTTACAGTGCGAAAGGGCAAAAAGATAGTTCCAGAGAAGAAGAAATTGACGCTGTGCAGTTGATGACGCTTCATGCCTCAAAAGGATTGGAATTTACCTGTGTTTTCATCATCGGTGTGAATGATGGTCTGTTGCCTCTGCGTGGAACCGGTTTTGATCAGGAGGAAGAAGAACGACGTCTGTTCTTCGTGGGAATGACCCGCGCGAAGGAACAGTTGGAACTTTCCTATTACACCAGCCCGGACGGCTACGGAATCCTTCCAGGCCCCGGAAAATACCTAAAAATATTTCCGAAAGACCTGATTGAAGGTCTGGATGAACCAAAATATGCAGAAGGAAGTGCGGCGGAACATTTGCAGGCGATGAAGCGGCAGATTTTGCAGGCAAGAGAAGAGCGGACGCTGCAAATGCCAGAAGAGGACTTTCGGACAATATCGCCTGAGATAGATGTTGAAAAACCAGACACGGATCCGTGCAGGCATGAGGAAAAAGAAGAAAACCCTGCGAGGAGTGCAACCAATCATACAGATACAGATTCCGCAGCCAACCAGCCGCGCGTAGCACATGAAAAATACGGAGTCGGAACGGTAATCTCCGAAAATGAAGACACCATTATCATCCGCTTCGATGATTATGGAGAAAAAGAACTTCTGAAGATGTTTACGGTTTTACATCCGTTGTAGATGCTGAGAACCATTCAATATTTCTGTGAATCTGCCATAAAATATAAAAAACAATCCATGGCCGGAGTATATTCTCCGGCTTTTTTATATGCAAATCCAATCCGGAGTACCGGTGATTCTTCCAACGGAACAGATATCACGCCCTCATGTTGAAACAGACGAAAATTGCTCTCTGCAAAAAGGCTGATACCTTCTCCGACAGCAACGGCACTGATTAAAGACTCTACGCGTGCAGTGCGAAGAATCGACGGATGAATACCTGCATTTTGAAAAATCTGCATACACAGCTGATAAATGGATGTGTATGGGTGCATCAGCAGAAAAGACTGATCGGTCAGTGCTGTAACAGAAAGCTTTTGTCGTGTTGCCAGTGGATGATCTGCCGGAAGCATGACACAGATCCGGTCGGTTGCAATAGGAAAAAAATGATAATGTTCCGTATCGATCATAGATTCTCTGGCAAGAATCATGGCAAATCGCTTCTTTTCGATGCCTTCCATTAATTCGCTTTCTTCCACCTCGGTAAGAGCAAGAGAAATCTCTGGGTGTTCTTTCTGAAACAGGCGGAAACTTCCGGTAAGATGATACTGAGAGAGTACAGGAAGCGTTCCCACAGATAATTGCTGTTCCTTGGCAGTCTGATACAGAGACATCCGGTAAAGCATCTGCCGGTATTGCCGGGAAAGTTCTTGGGCTTCCTGATAAAAAAGTTCTCCGGCGGGTGTCAGCACTGCATTTCGACGGCTACGGTCAAAGAGTTGAAGATTCAATTCTTTTTCCAGCTTCTGAATCTGTTTGGAGAGGGTGGACTGTGTTGTATGAAGCAGTTCTGCCGCATCAAAAAAGGTATCTGCGTGCACGGCAGCAATAAAGCAGTCAATCTGTTCAAAAGTCATGTGAAATCCTCCCGATTTCGTATTGTATTGTTTCGTTTCATTCTATTCTGGAATTAATCATATCACAAAAAGAATTGATTCGCTATGAGAATCTGTTTAAAATAATTTATCAGAAAATGCATTTTATAAAGAAAATAAGAGAAAGGCAGCAATCCTATGGAACAGAAAGTAAGAGATTTGAGAAGTGCCCTGAAGCTTCTGGAAAGTATGCCGGGGCAGCTGGTTGAGACGGATGTGGAAGTAGATCCGATGGCAGAACTGGCCGGTGTGTATCGTTATGTGGGAGCCGGTGGAACCGTAAAACGACCGACAAAAGAAGGTCCGGCGATGATATTTAACAAGGTAAAAGGGCACCCGGACGCAAAAGTAGCGATCGGACTTCTGGCGAGCAGAAAAAGAGTGGCAGCACTGCTGGACTGCCAACCGGAAGATCTTGGAAAGATGTTATACGAAAGTGTGGCAAATCCAATTCCTCCGATAGTCACGAAGGAGGCAGCACCGTGTCAGGAAGTGGTACATAAAGCGACAGATCCTGATTTTGACCTGTACCGTCTGGTTCCGGCACCGACCAATACACCGGATGATGCAGGTCCGTATATCACTCTTGGTATGTGTTATGCCACCCATCCGGATACCGGCGTTCACGATGTGACGATTCATCGTCTGTGTATCCAGGGAAAAGATGAGTTATCCATTTTCTTTACACCGGGAGCAAGACATATCGGAGCGATGGCAGAGCGGGCTGAAGCTCTGGGACAAAAACTGCCAATATCTATCAGCATCGGAGTGGATCCGGCGATTGAGATTGGTTCCTGTTTCGAGCCGCCGACAACACCTCTTGGCTATGATGAACTTTCCGTTGCCGGAGCACTTCGAAAAGAACCGGTTGTTCTGTGCGACTGTGTTACCGTAAAAGAACGTGCGATTGCCAATGCGGAATATGTGATCGAAGGCGAAGTGATTCCTGATGTCCGCGTGCAGGAAGATCAGAACAGCCATACCGGATATGCGATGCCGGAATTTCCGGGATATACCGGACCGGCAAGTGATCAGTGCTGGCTGATCAAAGTAACCGCTGTTACCCATCGGAAGAACCCGATCATGCAGACCTGTATCGGACCAAGTGAAGAACATGTTTCCATGGCAGGTATTCCGACAGAGGCAAGTATCTACGGAATGGTAGAAAAAGCGATGCCGGGCAGATTGCAGAATGTATACTGCTGTTCCGCAGGTGGTGGAAAATACATGGCAGTTTTGCAGTTTAAGAAACTGACAGCCAGCGATGAGGGAAGACAGCGACAGGCTGCGTTGCTCGCATTTTCGGCATTCAGTGAGCTGAAACATGTATTTCTGGTGGATGAAGATGTTGACTGTTTTGATATGAGTGATGTACTGTGGGCGATGAATACCCGTTTTCAGGGGGATGCAGATATTATTACGATTCCGGGGGTTCGCTGTCATCCGCTGGATCCGTCCAATGATCCGACCTGTTCTTCCAGCATCCGGGATCATGGAATTGCCTGCAAGACGATTTTTGACTGTACCGTGCCATATGATCAGAAACATCGGTTTGAACGTGCAAACTTTATGGAAGTGGATCCGGAAAAATGGCTGAAACACACCGATAAATAACCGGAATCTATCATGATGCAAGGAGTAGAAAAATGAAAAAGCGAATCATCGTAGGCGCTACCGGAGCCAGCGGTCAGCCGCTACTGATCAAATGTCTGGAAATTATCCGGGAATCGGAAGAATTTGAATCGTATCTGATCATGACAGAAAGTGCGCGTCTGACGTTGGAATCAGAAACAACGTGGAAAGTAGACGAAGTGGAAGCGCTGGCGGATCATGTGTTACAACCGGTAGAAATAGGAGCCGGACCGGCCAGTGGTTCGTTCCGGACAGCCGGGATGGTGATCGTTCCGTGTAGTATGAAAACGATTGCCGGCATCCACAGCGGCTATGCGGAAAACCTTCTTCTTCGTGCAGCCGATGTGACGATCAAAGAACAGCGACCGCTGGTACTTGCAGCAAGAGAGGCACCACTCAGCCCGATTCATCTCCGGAATCTGCAGGAACTTTCGATGATGCCGGGCGTTCGGATCATTCCGCCGATGATGACTTTTTATCATTGTCCGGAGAGTATTGATGAAATGGTCTATCATCTGGCTGCAAAATTGCTGGAACCTTTTGGCATCGAGGCAAAGGAGTATCGAAGATGGACGGGATTATAGAACTCACAGAAAAAATTTTTACAGTCCAACGTGAAGTATGCGGATATTTGCTGCAGGTCAGTGTAAAGAAACTAGGGCAGGATCTTCTGGTAAGTGTGGAAGGCGGACAAAAACCGCATATTGGCTGCGTGATCCAGTCTGTTTCACGCCCATCCCTGACCGGCGATGGTAGTTACAGTGCCACGTCTTCCGTACTGAATCTGACCGGACACAAAGATGAGTATCTGTGCCGGAAACTTTCCGAGCAGATCTGTGCCGCATGCAAGACTACAGTGGTATGTACCGGAGGTGTGCATATTGATCAGATTACAAAAGACGAGATTCAAGAAATTATGCGAACCGTAGAAGAAATGGGAAATATTGTCATTCGACACATTAAGAAACGGAATGAGGATTCTAAATAACAGACGGGTTCAGAGATCCATTATTTTACCCGGTATAGCAAAATATCGAACTGATATTCTGCGGCAATGTCTCGTGAAGTGTGTCAGCGAATTTTGAATAACCGGCAACAATATCAATAATTTCTCTGAGAATCACAAATTTTCCCGTGACAAGTCATATATTTTAACGTATAGTAATAGATAGAAAACAAATGTCAACCGGCGATGGAAAACCTTTGGGACGCCCTTTTCCATCGTCGGTTGTACTATGAAAGAGAAGGAGAAAAAGATGTATACACTATTACTACTGTTGATTTATCTGGCATTTATCAGTCTCGGACTGCCAGATTCCCTTCTGGGTTCTGCCTGGCCTGTGATGCACAAGGCTTTTCAGGTTCCGCTGTCTTATGCGGGTCTGGTAACTATGATTATTTCCGGAGGAACTATCTGTTCCAGTTTGATGTCTGAGCGTCTGACAAAGAAATTCGGTACACAGATTGTAACTGTGTTCAGCGTGATGCTTACTGCAGTCGCATTATTCGGATTTTCTACGGCAAGCGCCTTCTGGATGCTCTGTCTATGGGCCATTCCCTATGGACTGGGTGCGGGAGCGATTGATGCTGCACTGAACAACTATGTAGCGCTTCATTATAATTCCAGGCATATGAGCTGGCTGCATTGTTTCTGGGGACTGGGAACCATTATCAGTCCGTATGTGATGAGTTATGCACTGACCACATCGGTGTGGCAGAACGGATATCGCATGGTATCTTTTATCCAGATCGGAATAACATTGATTCTTTTCGTGACACTGCCGATATGGAAGGTGAATAAAAAAGAAACTGCGCAGGAAGAAAAGACAGAAGAAGAGATGGTAGGCATCAAAGGTGCACTGAAGATCAAAGGCGTTCCGAATCTTCTTCTTGGATTTTTCTCCTATTGTGCACTGGAATCAGCAGTGATTCTGTGGGGAAGCAGCTATCTGGTAGGAGCAAAGGGAATCTCTGCGGAGCGTGCAGCAGCCTTTGCGTCCCTGTTTTGCATCGGTATCACACTTGGAAGATTTCTGGCAGGCTTTATTACAGAAAAAATGGGAGACCACAAGATGATTCGTCTGGGCATCGCTATCATTCTTGTCGGATGTATCGGTATGTTGTTACCGGTATCCATCGATGAATTTGCACTGTTTGGTCTGGTTATTATGGGACTTGGCTGTGCACCGATTTATCCATCTATCATCCATGCAACACCGTCCAATTTCGGAGAGAAGAACTCCCAGGCGATCATCGGTATCCAGATGGCAAGTGCTTATGTGGGATCTACTTTTATGCCGCCGCTGTTCGGACTGATCGCAAACCATATTTCTGTCGGTTTACTTCCGGTTTATGTATTGTTCTTCCTGATTCTGATGTTCTTTATGCTGGAAAAGACATTTAAACTGGTGAAATAGTAATAATCAAACAGCTTCCGGGTTACGTGTCAGTTTCCTGAAAGCTGTTTTTGATTTGCATAATTTTATTTGTAACAGAAAAGGATATAAAAATATGTATAAAGAAAACAACGATATAACATTACAATATTATAATCAAAATGCCGGTTCTTTTGTCAGCGGTACAGTTCACGCAGATCTGACAGATACACTGAATCGGTTTTTAAGCAGACTGGAACCGGGAGCGGCAATTCTTGATTTTGGCTGCGGTTCCGGCAGAGATACCAAATATTTTCTGGAACATGGATATCAGGTGGAGGCCATAGACGGATCCGAAGAACTGTGTAAAATCGCCAGTGCCTATACAGGAATTCCGGTACGCCAGATGTATTTTCAGGATCTGGATGTCCGGGAGCAGTATGACGGTATCTGGGCGTGTTCTTCGATTCTGCATCTGGAAAAAACAGAATTAAGATCTGTGCTGAAAAAAATGGCGGATGCCCTGCGTCCCGATGGATGGATCTACACTTCTTTCAAATATGGAGAGTATGAAGGGATGCGAAATGGCAGATATTTCACGGATTTCACCTGGAACAGTTTCCAGAGATTCATCCGTGATACTGAGTCACTTTCCATAGCAGAATCCTGGGTGACCGGTGATGTGCGTCCGGGAAGGGAAGAAGAAAAATGGTTGAATCTGCTGTTGCAGAAGCGATAATAGAGAATGGCACAAAAACCATCCGTTGTATCAGTGAAATCCTTATTTATTCCGTGCAATTTCAATAAAATCCCTGGCGTATTTGGGAAGATAAGTTCCCCTGCGAAAAGCGATGCTCAGTGTTGTAAAGATTCCTTTTTCTCCGACAGAAAAGCAAACCGGTTTTCTGGAAAATTCCATATTCTGTATATATGTTTCCGGCGTAAAACACATGCCTATTCCCTGCATACAGAGTTTCACACAGGTCTCCGTGTTCCGGCTTCGAACCGGTACACGGGGCTGGACACCGGCGCGATCCAGGGCTTCAAGAACCAGTTTTCCGGTGGTCTGTTCCGGAAAATGGAGAATAAAAGGTTCGCTGGCAAGCGTGGACAGATCGATTCTCGGATACCGGTCGGAGGGAGACTGATATCCGGAAGATGCCAACGGATGATCCGGTGGCATAACCAGAAGAATTTCCTCTCTTTTCAGCAGTTCGTATTCCAGTTTTGGATGTTCCCTCGTCTCATTAAAAATCCCAAAATCAAGCTGATCATTCAACAGGAGTTTTTCCTGAATAGAGTATGCCTCTTCCCAGATGCTGACATTGACATTCGGATATTTTTTTGAAAATTCTGCCATAATCTGTGGAATCATACAGCTGCTTCGCATCAGTGGAACAGCAATATTCAATTCCCCTTCGTTATTTTCCGTCAGATCTTTCAGTTCTTTTTCCCAGTCTTGTTTTACCTGAAGAATTTTACGGGCGTATTCCATGTATTTTCTTCCGGTATAGGTCGGCACATAAGTATTTCCATTTCGGCTGAAGAGTTTCGCCCCCATTTCCCGTTCCAGTTTTTGCAGATGCTTGGTGAGTGTGGGCTGGGAAATGTAGAGTTCCTGCGCTGCTCTGGTAAGATTCTGGTGTTTGGCGATACATAAAATATAGTGCAATTCACTGTAGTTCATAAAATCCCCCTGACTATTCTGTTTTGGCATAAAATTTATGTAAAATATGAATTTGACTTCCTGTACTGCCTATTTTACAATATTTTCTATCAGCTTATCAAGACATATCTTATTGAGGGAGGAAAAACAAATGAAAAATTGGCTGGAAAAACAGTTTCGGTTGTCAGAATTTCATACGGATGTCAAAACAGAGATTCTTGCCGGACTGACTACTTTTGTTACTATGGCATACATTCTTGCTACTGTACCAAACATCATGTCCGGAGCCGGATTTGACAAACATGTAACTCTGACGATTATGATTCTTCTGATTATCGTGACTACCTGTGCAATGGCATTGTATACCAACCGTCCGTTTGCATTGGCACCGGGACTTGGAAGTGTGGGTATTATCGCGTCTATGATTACGAATGAGGGTGTCAGCGCACCGATTGCAGCAGGCGTTATTTTCTGGAGTGGTGTACTTTTTATTATCATTTCTTTTTTGGGACTGCGGGAAGCCGTTGTGCGTGTGATTCCAGTCAGCCTGAAACAGTCAGTAAGTGCCGGTATCGGTCTGTTTATTGCGCTTCTGGGAGCAAAAAACTGTGGGCTGATCGTAGCAAATGATGCGAAAAACTGCCTGTCTTTTGGTGATCTTGCTTCTCCGTCCGTTATCGTGGCAGCCATTGGTTTTCTGATTCTGATGGTTATCAAGGCACGGAATGTTCCGGGTGGTATGATTCTGGCAATTGTGCTGACTACGATTGTGGGAATTCCGTTCGGTGTGACACATGCTCCGGAGCAGATTTTTTCTCTTCCGGCTGGTATTGGCAAACAATTTATGAATATTGATTTTCTTGGAGCGCTGAATTTTGCTTATATTCCGTTCCTGATCGCCTTGTTTGTACCGGATTTCTTCTCTACTTTTGGTACGGTTCTCGGTGTTGGAGCGAAAGCAGGATACCTGGACAAAGACGGCAATCTGCCGGGTATTGATAAATGTTTTAAAGTGGACGCTATTTCCACAAGTCTTGGAGCACTGTTCGGTATGCCGAGCATGACTACCTATCTGGAATCCTCTGCGGGTGTGGAAGCAGGTGGTAAGACAGGACTTACGGTCATCTTTACCAGTATTTTCTTTGGGATTTCTCTGTTCCTGGCACCACTGGCTCTTGTGATCCCGTCAGCAGCAACCGGTCCGGTACTGATCTTTATTGGAATCAATATGTTGAGTGCAATGAAAAACATTGATTATTCCGATATCACAGAGTATATCCCGGCATTTTTGTGTGTGACCTTCACAATTTTTGCCAACAACATCGCAAATGGTATCTGCGTGGCACTGCCGGCATATCTGGTAATGAAGATTGCAACCGGTAAGATTAAAAAAATCGATCCGGTGATGTATGTTCTTGTGGCTGTCTGTCTCTTATATTTTTATTCTATTGTATAAATGAGGTGAAAACAGATGGAGAAGATTCAGCTGTTGATAAAACATGCGAAAGTATTTAATTCGTATCTGAAAAAATTTATCGATGCAGATGTCTCTGTAAAAGATGGAAAATTCTACTATATTGACAGAAAGCACGAAAATCTGTTTGATGCGGAACATACAATCGATGCAGATGGGCAATACATGATTCCTGGTATGGTTGATATCCACATGCATATTGAGAGTTCTATGACAACGCCGGGCTCTTTTGGAAACTGTGCAGCGAAAAATGGTGTCACCACAGTGGTTTCCGAACCACATGAGATGGCAAATGTCAAAGGGGTTCGCGGAATCCTTGAGATGATATCTGCGGCAAAAGATGCACCCATTGATATTTTCTACGGGATTCCGAGCAGCGTTCCATCGACCAGTGAAGAACTGGAAACCACCGGCGGTGTGATTGATTTTGAGGCGATGAAGCATCTGCTTGGTGAAAAAGATGTGGTCTGCGTTGGCGAGATTATGAATTATCGGGAAATTATCCGGGAAAATCATCTAGAGATCTCAAAATTTCTGGATTATCTGCGGCAGGAACATACGGGATATGTGATTGAAGGACATTGCCCGTCTCTGGTGGATCTGGATCTTGCAAAATTCCTGTATCTTGGCATTAACGGAGATCATACAGAACATACCTTGGAAGAGGTAAAACAGCGGATCGAAAATGGAATGTTCTTTGAGATCCAGGATAAGATGTTGAAGCCGGAAGTGTTATCGTATATCTGCGAAAATCATTTATTTGAATATTGTTCTTTTGTGACAGATGATACGATGGCAGATGTTTTATATGAACAGGGGCATCTGAATACTGTAGTACAAAAGGCGATAGAGATGGGCTTTCCAAAGGAACAGGCGATTTACTGCGCGACCTATACACCGTGTCAGAGAATGCATTTTTATGACCGGGGTGTGATTGCTCCGGGAAAACTGGCAGATTTTATCCTTCTGAAGGATCCGGCAAAATTACTGGAGCCTGAAACGGTGTTTAAAAATGGAATTTCCATCTATAAAAAAGAGGACAGACAGGCATTCCCCGTAGAACCGTATGCATTCCCGGAAGATTTTTATCACAGTGTTTCCATTCCGGAAGTAACACTTTCGGATTTTGATGTTAAAGTTCCGGTCGAAGAAGGGGAAGTAACGGTCCGTGCGATGGAAGTACATCCGGATCGCACCCAGACCACGGAGAAACTGGTAACCATGCAGGTAAAAGAGCACAAGATCTGCTGGAAGGAAAGCGGATGTCTGCTGGCGATGGTTCTGGAACGCCATGGGAAAAATGGGAATATCGGTTATGGATTTCTGACAGGTTCGTGTCTGAGAGAGGGAACTGTAGCAACTACATTTTTTCATGATCACCACAATCTGTTTGTTGCGGGAAGTGATCCGGAGGATATGTTGTTCGCCGTACAGAGAATCGGGGAATTGCAGGGCGGTTTTCTTACAGTAAAAGATGGGCAGATTCTCTCGGAACTTGCATTACCTGTCTGTGGAATTCTTTCGGAGGCATCCATTGAAGCAACAGGAAGCGCGCTGAAAGAAGTGCGGGAAAGCCTGATCGATCTGGGATATGAGCATCATAATCCGATCATGTCTGTGGGAACGCTTGGCCTCCCTGTAAGTCCTGCATTGAAACTGACCGATCATGGATTGATCGACGTAAAAAGAGGAGAAATCGTGCCTCTGGTGTTATCCTGTTCTTGATTTTTTTACAGGATTTGCTATATACTGTTCCATAGTTCATCGGAGGGTAATTTGTTGCATTGCATATCTGGGATCATTTCAAAAAACGGATCCCGGATTCATTGGAAGCAAAAGCCGGATAAGATGTCAGGTTGAGATACCTGCCTCTTATCCGGCTTTTTCCATGGAGATCTTCTGGCGGGTATCCTTTCTTCCGATTCGGAGGTCATCCTGGCAGCGGCAGATTATCTGAAAGCATATGCGATTGACTGTATTTTTACGACGGTATTCTTCTGTTACATCGGTTTCTACAATGGTATCGGCATGACAAGATTCGTTATGATCCAGGGAATCCTCGGCGCTTTCTGTGTCCGTGTACCGGTATCCTATTTTATGAGTATCCAGCCGAACCCGTCCCTGTTCCACATTGGCCTTGCCACACCGATGTCATCCATCTTGCAACTGGTGTTATGTTATCTGGCAGGCATGGTGTATGTGAATAAGAAATATGTGAAACGTTAAAGAAAATTTTGTACCATTGATTTTTTTAAATTAATATTGTATTATATCTGTAACAGGACTCCCCACACCTCTCACGCAAGTGATGTGTCCCATGGGGAGATATTTTGTATTATGGAGGAGTAGTATGGTAAAACCAATTATGAGAGATATCTTTTTTCTGAACCAGCCATCTGAGCCTGCAACTGAGACGGATCGGAAGACAGGGATGGATCTGCTGGATACTTTGAAGGCACATGAAGAAGAGTGTGTCGGTATGGCGGCGAATATGATCGGGGTACGGAAAAATATCATTGCCGTGCACATGGGATTTATGAATGTTTTGATGTATAATCCGAAGATCATCAAAAAGTCAGGGGCGTATGAGACGGAAGAAGGGTGTCTTTCTCTGGCAGGGGTGAGAAAATGCATGCGGTATCAGGAGATTGAAGTGCAGTATCAGGATGTCAATTTCAAACAGCAGCGACAGACGTATTCCGGCTGGATCGCGCAGATCATACAACATGAAATAGATCATTGCCGCGGAATATTGATATAAATAAAAAGACTAAAATCTGTACCATATACATGGTAAAAGAGTAATTACGTTTCCAGCTATGTGAAAAATCTGATTTTTCATATGAGCATTAAAGTGAAATTAACTAATGGATTAAAACGGGTACTCGTGAAAGTATGGAACAGTTACAAAATCAAAATAAATGAATGATAGTAGAAAAGGAAAAACAAACATGAAAAAAGGAAATGGAATTGCGTTACTCCCTATCGGTGTGTTCCTGGTATTGTATCTGGGGCTTGGAATTTTGTTTGAGTATGTGTTAAAGATTCCGATGGGATTTTATAACGTGCCGATCGTCGTAGCGTTTCTGGCGGCGATTTTGGTGGCGTGTGTACAGAATCGGAAAGTAAATTTTGATAAAAAACTGGAGCTGATGGCGCAGGGTGTGGGCGATAAGAATATCATTACGATGTTATTGATCTTTCTGACCGCCGGCTGCTTTGTCGGCGTTGTCGGAAGAAGCAGTGCGGAGAGTGTGGCTTATTTTATGCTGGCGCTGATTCCGGCGCGGTTTTCGGTTGCAGTGCTGTTTGTAGTGGCCTGTTTCGTGTCGGTGGCAATGGGAACCTCCGTGGGAACGATCACTCTGCTGACACCGATCGCAGTTGCGGTATCTGCTGCATCCGGGTTTGATCTTCCGTTTTGTGTCGGAGCGGTCATGGGTGGTGCAATGTTCGGGGACAATCTTTCCTTTATTTCCGATACAACAATCGCAGCCTGTAACGGACAGGGCTGCGAGATGAAAGATAAATTCCGGGAAAACTTCTGGATCGCATTTCCAGCGGCGGTGATCACACTGGTTCTGATCCTGGTTCTGTCTTTTCAGACAGAGATTCACGGAAGAGTCGATCAGTCGTACCATCTGCTGCAGGTACTTCCCTATGTGCTGGTTCTGATCGGTGGAATCATCGGTATCAATGTATTTGTCGTACTTCTAACCGGCATTGCCTCCGGTGCACTGATCATGCTGCTTGGCGGACATACCATACCGACCGATCTGCTGGCAAATATGGGTTCCGGCGTCTCGGGTATGTTTGAGACCTGTATGGTGGCGGTCCTTGTTGCAGCCATGTGTGCGCTGATCCGGGAATATGGCGGATTTGATGCGTTGCTCGGCTGGATCCACCGGATCTTTAAGGGAAAACGAGGCGGGCAGCTGGGTATGGGACTGCTGGTCGGAGCGATGGACATTGCAACTGCCAACAATACTGTTGCAATCGTAATGGCGAATCCGATTGCAAAAGAGATGGCCCAGGAATATTGCGTGACACCGAAGAAAACAGCTTCGTTACTGGATACTTTTTCCTGTATCTTCCAGGGAGTCATCCCTTACGGTGCACAGATGCTGGTAGCCATCTCGGCGGCACATGAACTTGGATACGAGATTTCCGCCTTCCAGATCATGCCACGGCTGTTTTATCCGATGTTTCTGCTTCTGTGTTCTTTGATCGCTATCTTCGGAGTCGAGAAAAAACAGAAGTAACATCCGATATAACCGGCAGAGCATCGGAAAGTGGGCAGCGCAAAAAAGTTGCGCTTGCAAAATAAGAAGAGTGACAGCAAACGCATTTCACGCATATGGTAAATCAGATAGATAGTTGGGTATCGTCTCACAGATGCGGTGGGACATATCAGGAAGCGGGGAATGCAATATGAGTAACAAAACATATGATCGATTAAAATGGCTCGCTATGTATTTTCTGCCGGCTCTGGGAACGTTGTATTTTGCACTGGCTGGCATCTGGGGGCTTCCCTACGGAGAACAGCTGGTGGGAACCATCACGGCAATTGATACGTTTCTCGGTGTGATTCTTGGAATCAGCAAATCAAAATATAACAAATGCAGTCAATAACAACTTCATACCAGAGCGTGTCTGAAAACACGGGAACTCTTGCAGGCGGACAGAGCTGGCAGGAGTTCTTTTTATGCTGCGATGTATCTGAAAAAGCTGGCAGTCACTGGTTTCTCAGTCAAATCAACGATCTTCATATTCCTTTTCGTGCAGGTTTGTAGTAAAATATAAGAACGATTGTCGATGCAAACTGGTATATTTGCGACTACAGGAAAAGAACAGACAAGGAGTATAAAGAATGATACAGGCAGTAATTTTTGATATGGATGGAACACTGATTGACACAGAAAAATATTACCGGATCTGCTGGCCACAGGCACTGGCGCATTTTGGTTATACGATGAGTGATGAGCAGGCACTTTCCATGCGTTCGCTGGGACAGCCATATGCGCCGGAGCATCTGAAAGAAATGTTTCAGGATCCCGATCTGGACTATCCGGCGATTCGTGTATATCGGAAACAGCTGATGGAAGAATATCTGGAACGGGATGGAATCCAGATCAAACCGGGAGCTGTAGAACTTCTTGAATATCTGAAAGAAAAGAAGATCCAGCGTGCGATCGCTACGGCAACTGATACGGAACGCGCGGCACGATATCTGAAACAGATCGGACTGTACGAGTACTTTGACCGGATCATCTGTGCAAATATGGTTAAGTGTGGAAAACCGTCACCGGATATTTATATCTATGCCTGCCAACAGCTGGGACTGAATCCGTCTGCATGCATGGCGGTAGAAGATTCACCGAACGGAGTGACCAGTGCGTACCGGGCAGGCTGTCAGGTTGTCATGGTGCCGGATCAGACAAAACCGGACGCGGAACTTCAGAAGATGCTGACCGCGTATGTAGATTCGCTGGATCAGATGAAAACACTGTTTGAATAAGAATCATAAATAATGTAAACGTAATGTAACTATTCAGTAGGTAATATTCCGCGAGGCGTTTTGGCATGAATATGCCAAAATCCCGAGACATACGAGCAAAAATGCCATCACCGAAGGTGATCTTAAATGCATTTTTGCCTGTAACTGTGAAGGAACTGAACAGTTACAAAAATACGAGAGATCTGCAGGGGATGGGCGCTGTCGTATGTGAGAATGTATAGGAGAAGAGCTATGGCAGAAAAAATGAAAAAGGATGCAGCAGAACTTCCCGGTACCAGCCGAGAAGCGGAAGAACAACAGCTTGCATATGTCATCGACATTGCGCAGGAACATCTGGTGCAGGCGCGTAAAGCCATCCGGGAGGCAAATGAAGATCTTGCTGATCTGATGGAAGTCTACGATGCAAAGGATAAAGAAGGTCTGACACTCTGGAACAATGCTACGGCGCGTCTGAAAGAGTATAAACAGAATATGGTGCGCCTGGAAAAAGCCAGAAAGAAACCGTATTTTGGCAGAATCGATTTTCTTGCCGAAGGAAAAAAACAAAAAGAAGCGTATTATATCGGACGTGTCGGAATTTCTGTGGATAATGCACAGCCGTTAGTACTGGATTGGCGTGCACCGATTGCTTCTGTTTATTATGAAAGTGGGCTTGGTCCCTGTTCGTATACCGTTCTTTCCGAGGGAACGCATACGATCGATCTGGAAAGGAAACGGACGTATGAGATTGAAAATGACCGGCTGAAAGACTATTTTGACTCGGATGTGGTGGCAAATGATGAACTTCTGACCAAATACCTTGCCAAAAGCAAAAAAAACGTACTTGGAGAGATCATTGCAACCATTCAGAAAGAACAGAATCTGCTGATCCGTCGCTCCCCCAGGACTAATCTGATTGTTCAGGGCGTGGCGGGTTCCGGAAAGACCACAGTGGCGATGCACCGGATTTCCTATATTCTTTATAATTACAAAGAGGATTTTCGCCCGGAAGATTTTTATATTATCGGGAGCAATAAAATTTTGCTGAATTATATCACCGGTGTTCTGCCGGAGCTGGATGTATACGGGATTCGTCAGATGACGATGGAAGAGCTGTTTATCCGCCTTCTGTATGAGGAATGGGATGGAAAAATATACAGCGTTCATCCGGTATCTCAGGAGGCTTGGCAGGAACAGAAAGGAAGTACTGCCTGGTTCGAAAAACTGGAAGCATACTGTCAGGTATACGAAAATCAGGAGATCCCGCAGGAGGCGATCGTGATGGAAAAAACGGGTGTGCGTCTGATGCGTCCTGCGATGATCCGGGAGTATCTGCGTGACAATCCGCTCCTTTCGATGGAAAGCAAGATCCTGATGCTGAATAAAATGCTGTATGCCCGCTATGAAAATGTGATCACGGGAAAAGTGATCTCTTTCACAGAAAAAGAGCGGAAAATACTGGACAAAAAATACAGCACTTACTTTGGCAACGGAAAATGGAATGGTTCCGTGCGAACTTTTTATCAGGATTTTCTCCGTGCACAGCAGCAAGAGGGAATTCCTATCGAAATACCAGATACATCGTTTGATGTGTACGACCTTGCGGCGATGGCATATATCTATAAACGGATCAAGGAAACCGATCCGGTGAGGGAAGCAAGCCATGTGGTCATCGATGAAGCACAGGACTTTGGTATGATGGTATATCGCTGCCTGCACTACTGTATGCGGGGATGCACCTATACTGTTATGGGAGATACTTCTCAGAATATCCATTTTGGACAGGGGTTAAATGACTGGGAAGAACTTCGCAGACTGATCCTGCGGGGAACATACGATGCATTCGGACTGCTTCGGAAAAGCTATCGAAACACAGTGGAAATCTCAGAATTTGCCACGGAGATCCTTCGGCATGGAGATTTCCCGATCTATCCGGTGGAACCGATCATTCGCCACGGAAAGCAGGTGAAGGTGCAAGCCAGTGCAGATACAGTTTCTATGAGAGATGCAGCAGCAAACCAGATTCAGGAATGGCAAAAAAACGGATACGAAACGATCGCTGTAATCTGCCGCGATGAGACGGAAGCCAAAGAGATGTCGGATCTGTTACAGGATACTCCGAATCTGATGAGTTACACACCGGAACGCAGTCAGTTCGGAGAGGGAATCATGGTTCTCCCGGTGGTGTATACCAAGGGGCTGGAATTTGATGCAGTACTTCTGTGGAATCCAACAAAGAAACAATACCCACAGGATAACGGGCATATCAAACTGCTGTATGTTGCCACTACCCGTGCACTTCATGAACTTACCGTACTGTATCAGGATACTCTTACGGATATTATTGGAACCGAAGTACCGAAAGAAAAACATATGCAGGAATTCCAGACTGAAAGTCTGCAAAAAGCGAAAGAATACGCAAAACCGGTACACACGCAGAAAGAGATCGAACAGCAGCGGAGAGAAGAGGGCGACAGGGATCGGCAGGCAAGAGGCTATCTGGGTCCTCGAAAGATCCAGTTGAAAAAGGAACAGGAAATTGCCGGAACAGAGACACCGGTGCTTATTCCAAAACCGTTTGAAGTACATCAGGCACTGATTCCCAAAAACAGAAATCAGTTAAAAAAATCAACGGATAAGAAATTAAAATCTTCCGCTATCGACGGACTGGTGAATCCATCCCCGTATACGTATGGAACATTCCCACCGGAGAGTCATCTTCAGGTCAAAGGACATTCCAGAGGGAATTTTTCTGTAAAATGGGTGAAAAAGACAAAGCAGTATCTGGAGATCGCCAGTGCAGCCGGACTTCTTCGGCTGACACCGATCACACCGTCTACGATCCGTATCAGCTTTGTAAAAGGTGTCACCGGCACGATCCAGGATACGAACTGGAAAGCACAGGCAGATACCGCAGTAACATGGGGCGCAAAAGAGTCCCGTTCTGAAGTACAGCTTCTGACTGATCGTATCCTGATTCGGGTGGAAAAAGCCAATGGTGCTGTGCAGTTTTTAAGCAGAGACGGTAAAAAACTGCTTACGGAAAATCCTTCGGAACCTCGATTGCTTCTGGACAGTCAGACCTGGAACTTTTTCGTCTGGGATAAAAATGAGCGCCTGAAATCCAAAGGTGTTCTTGCAGATGATTTTATGGATCTGTGCACGAAAGCGCGGTATATCTCTTTTGGACAGAAAAAACTTCGGATGCCACTGGTACTGTCCAATAAGGGATATGCCATCGGTGTTGCGGCGGGAAGTACCGTATTATTCTGTAACGTGAGAACCTATGGACAATATATTTATACCCAGGGAACCGGTCAAATCGATTATTATTTCATTTACGATGAAAATCAGGAGAGAAACATCGAGCAATACCGCAATCTCCCGGTATAGTTGCTTTACCAGCATCGAGGATTTCGAGTTTATGTTCGAAATCCTCAAAAAATATATTGACTTAAAGTTAGGTTTAAGATATACAATCTGTGTATGAAGATGTAATTATACTTTTAAAGGCAGAAGATTCTTCAAGAATCACACAGAAAAGAGGTATGTGATGTTATATACAGTTGGAAAAATGGCAAGTAAACTGGGAATTCCGCCATCTACGCTGCGCTATTATGATAAAGAAGGATTGCTTCCGTTCGTAGAACGCTCCAAAGGCGGAATCCGGGTGTTTAAAGAGAGTGATTTTGACTGGCTTGCGATCATCGAATGTCTGAAAAAAACAGGGCTTTCGATCAAAAATATCAAAAAATTCATCGACTGGTGCCTGGAGGGAGATGCGACGATCGAGCAGCGTTTGGGACTGATCCAGGGACAGAAGCAGCAGGTGGAAGAACTGATCCGGCAGTTGCAGGAAACCATGGAAATGTTGGACTATAAAGAATGGTATTATGAGATAGCCAAAGCGGCCGGAACCTGCGACGTGCATAAAAATATGCCGGAAGAAGAGATTCCGAAACGGATCCGCGAGATTCGGGCGCGATTGCATGAGGAATCTCAGGAAACAGACAACCGGTCAGCAGGAAATTAAAAATATTGGAAAATAAAGGGGGATCATTATGGAACTGCGTGTACTCCGATATTTTCTGATGACAGCGAGAGAGGAAAATATCACAAAAGCCGCGGAACTTTTACATATTACGCAGCCCACGCTTTCGAGACAGCTGATGCAGCTGGAGGAAGAACTGGGAACCAAACTGTTTCAGCGGGGCAAACACAGCATCCATCTGACCGAGGACGGGATGCTGTTGAAAAAAAGAGCTCAGGACATCGTAACTCTGGCAGACCGGACGCAGAGAGAATTTACCGACCGGCAGGAATCTCTGGCGGGAGAAATCGTTTTCGGATGCGCGGAGACGAGAAGCGTATCCGATTTGTCAGCGATCATCGCATCTTTTCAGAAGAGTTATCCGCTGGTTCAGTATGAGATGTATACGGCCAATGCGGATGATATCAAAGATCGTCTGGATCGGGGGTTGGCAGATATCGGTCTGATGACCGATCCGGTGGATGTCTCAAAATACAATTTTATCCGCCTTCCGAGAAAAGAGCAGTGGGGTGTTCTCGTTCGCAAAGATTCCGAACTGGCTGCACAGGAGGCGGTATCGCCGGAAGATCTCACAAAAGTTCCGCTTCTGATGGTAAAGCGGACACTCGTAAAGAATGAACTGGCGAGCTGGTTTGGGAAATACTACGACCAGCTGCAGGTTGTGGGAAGATATAATCTGTTAAATAATGCGGCAAGAATGGTGGAAAAAGGCATCGGAACGGCGCTGTGTTTTTATATTGAAAATTATTATGAAAATCTGAAATTCATTCCGCTGTATCCATATCTGGAAACCGGAGGCGTCCTTGTGTGGCCGAAAGACCGGATGCTGTCTTCCTCCACCCAGGTATTTCTTGAAAAGACTAAGGAATACTTAAAAGGCATGAAACGAGCTTTGAAATAGGTATTAGACATTATAAAAGAGTATTGTTATAGTAAAGGTGTCCCTTTGTGGGATACCTTTATTACTTTACAGAAAATTACTTTCCTGTAAAGTAATAAACGCTCCGCGAGGATGCGCACTGCGACGTATAAGGTAGATGTCGCAAGCGACCGCCGCAGGCGCGAGAATGTGCCAAGGCACATTCTTTGTTTTGAAAATAACAAATGATACATCGGGGGAATCCATATGGAAAAAGAAAATCTGTTATTTACAAACCGACAGCTGAAAAATATGATTCTGCCACTTTTGATGGAACAGTTTCTTCTGATGCTGGTCGGACTGGCGGATACTTTTGTGGTCAGCTATGTAGGGGAGGCTGCCGTTTCCGGTGTCTCTCTGGTAAACTCTTTTAACACCATTTTTCTGTTTCTGTTTACCGCGCTTGCATCCGGCGGAGCAGTTGTAGTAAGTCAGTATATCGGAAGCGGACAGTCGGAAAATGCATCGCGGTCGGTCAGCCAGCTTCTGATGATTTCTACGGTATTTGCCGGTGTTATGATGATTCTGATTCTGATTTTTAACGAGACGTTGATTGATCTGATCTTCGGAAAAGTAGAACCGGATGTAAAAGCTGCCTGTGTAACGTATCTGCGGATCTCCGCGTATTCCTATCCGGCACTTGCTATCTACAACACCGGATCGGCACTGTACAGAAGTATCGGAAAAACCAGTGTTACAATGAAGATATCAATCGTGTCCAATGCTATCAATGTAGCGGGCAATCTGATCGGGGTATTTCTCCTTCATGCAGGAGTTGCGGGCGTTGCGTATCCTTCACTGATCGCAAGAACCTTTTCCGCAGTTGTCATCACCGTTCTCTGCTTTCGTCAGAGAGAAATACGCTATTACTGGAAAGATATTTTTGCCTGGGACGGCGAACTTCTGAAAAAAATCATGGGAATCGCTGTGCCAAATGGAATTGAGAGCGGTATTTTCCAGTTCGTAAAAGTAGCATTGACAAGTGTGATTGCGATGTTTGGAACCTACCAGATCGCAGCAAATGGAATCGCACAGAGCTTCTGGAGTGTAGCAGCTCTGGTCAGTACATCCATGGGTTCGGTCTTTATTACCGTCATCGGACAGTGCATGGGTGCCAGGGATATCCCGCAGGCGGAATATTATTTTAAAAAGTTAATGAAACTTACGCTGCTCATCTCGATCCTGTGGAATGGTGCGATTTTTGTGGCTGCGCTGTTTCTGTTACGTTTTTACGCAGTGTCCTCACAGACGCGACAGCTGGTCATCTGGCTGGTTCTGATTCATAATGTGGCAAATGCTATTGTATTTCCATTTGCAGATTGTCTCGGAAAAGGTATGCGTGCAGCGGGAGATGTCCGGTTTACGATGGGAATTTCTCTGTTTACGACGATTGGCGTGCGGCTGGTATTGTCCATCTTGTTAGGTATTATTTTAAATCTCGGCGTGATCGGTATCGCGATTGCGATGTGTCTGGACTGGACGGTGCGTGCGATTCTGTTCATTATCCGTTACAAAACAGGAAAATGGAAAACCTTCCAGGTGATTTAAGAGAACTATATAAGTACAGGAGGTATATAAATGAAGTACACAAAGTTAGGAAAAACAGATCTGAATATCTCACGGATCTGCATGGGATGTATGGGGTTTGGAAATGCAAAGACCGGGCAGCACAGCTGGACGGTAGATGAAGAGACATCCCGCGGCATCATCAAAAGAGCACTGGAACTTGGTATCAATTTTTATGATACCGCGCCGGTTTACCAGAATGGAACCAGTGAAGAGTATCTGGGACGGGCACTGCATGATTTTGCGAAAAGAGAGGATGTCGTGATCGCAACTAAATTTACACCACGGTCACAGGAAGAGCTGGATCAGAACATCAGCGGACAGCAGCATATTGAGAATTTTATCAATGGCAGTTTACAGCGTCTTGGTGTGGATTATGTAGATCTGTATATTTATCATATGTGGGATTATCATACCCCGATGGAAGAGATTATAGAAGGTCTTGACCGGGTAGTAAAAGCGGGAAAAGCCCGTTATATCGGAATCTCTAACTGTTTTGCATGGCAACTTGCCAAGGCAAATTATTATGCAAGAGCAAATGGTCTGACCGAATTTGTCTCGATTCAGGGACATTATAATCTGATCGCCCGTGAGGAAGAACGGGAAATGGTTCCGTTTTGTGCGTCCGAAGGTATTGCACTGACACCGTACAGTGCACTGGCAGGTGGAAGACTGGCGAAACATCCGGGTGAGACCTCCAAACGGTTAGAGGAAGACAGTTATGGAAAATTCAAGTATGACCAGACCGCCGGGATGGATCAGGTGATCATCGACCGTGTTGCGGAACTGGCAGGTCGTCATCAGGTGTCCATGACACAGATTTCTCTGGCATGGCTGCTGACAAAGGTTACAGCACCGGTCGTTGGCGCAACGAAACTTCCACAGGTAGAAGGAATGGCAGCAGCACCGGATCTTGTTCTGACACCGGAAGAATGTGAGTATCTGGAAGAAGCCTATCTGCCGCATCCACTGGTTGGTGTGATGGCACAGAACGGAAAACAGAAAGCCGGAAATGTGGTTTGATGAGTGTAAAATAACAGATAAGATTGAAAAGTTACAGCCTGGTACTCTCGGCTGTAACTTTTCTTTTGGAGAAAACGGATAGTTTTATCTTTTATCACATTGGAATCTATAGTATAATAATTACAAATAGCCGTATTTCTCAAAACATAGCTGAGAAATCCATAAAATGACTGATTTTACACGATTCTAAGAAAAAATAGAGGTTATAAACATGAAAATCTATGTAGATGTAAAGGCTGCATGCAATGGAAATGGTTCCGAACAGGCTCCTTTTCGCAAGATTAACGAAGCTGCAAAGATCGCACAGCCTGGGGATGAGGTTCTGGTGGCTCCGGGAATCTACCGTGAATATGTAGATCCGATCTATGCCGGACGCGAAGATGCCCGGATCACCTATCGCAGCGTGGAACCGCTTGGCGCAGTGATCACCGGTGCAGAAGAAATTAAAACCTGGACACAGTATCAGGACAATACCTGGGTATGCCGCGTGGCAAACAGCGTGTTTGGTTCTTATAACCCATACACAACCGCAGTATACGGCGACTGGTATTTTGCAAAAGCAGACAAACATACCGGCTGCGTATATCTGAACGGTCGCGCGATGTATGAGGCAGTAACCCTGGACGAGTGCCTGCGTGGGGAAGTTTATTCATGCAGTTGGGTTCCGGAAGAATCTGTCTACAAATGGTATGCCGAACAGGATTCCAAAACGGATGAAACAATCATTTACGCCAATTTCCAGGGAAAAGATCCGAACGCGGAAAATGTGGAAATCAATGTGCGTCGTGAATGCTTCTTCCCTTCCAAAACAGGAGTAAGTTATATTACTGTCAGCGGCTTTACCATCTGCAAGGCCGCAACCACCTGGGCACCGCCGGCAGCATTTCAGGACGGTATGATCGGTCCACACTGGAGCAAGGGATGGATCATCGAGGACTGTGATATCTCCAACAGTAAATGCGCAGGTATTTCCGTAGGTAAATATCTGGATCCGGATAACGATCATTATTTTACATATAAGTATGTCAAGAGCCCGACACAGATGGAACGTGATGCCGTATGCCGCGGACAGTATCATGGCTGGCTGAAAGAAAAGGTAGGAAGTCATATTATCCGCAGAAATAATATTCATCACTGTGAACAGGGCGGTATCATCGGTCGTATGGGCGGTGTGTTCAGTGTGATCGAAGACAACCATATTCATCACATCAACAACATGATGGAACAGGGCGGTGCAGAGATTGCAGGTATCAAGATGCATGCAGCGATTGATGTTCTGTATCAGCGTAATCATATTCATCACTGTACAATGGGTATCTGGTGTGACTGGGAAGCACAGGGAACACGGATCACACAGAATCTGCTTCATGACAACCAGCGTCCGTCCTTTGCAAAGAATCTGAAGGGCGGCATGATGTCTCAGGATCTGTTTGTGGAAGTGGGACATGGACCGACACTGATCGACAACAATATTCTTCTGTCTGATGCTGCCCTTCGTTTCGCAACACAGGGTGTAGCAATGGTACATAACCTGATCTGTGGTTCTCTGACCTGTGTTGGTGAAGGAACCGGTTGGAGATATACACCGTATCATATTCCGCACCGTACAGAGGTGATGGGATTCATGACGATTCTTCACGGGGATGACCGTTTCTATAACAATATTTTTGTACAGAAATGGCCGAAAGAAGATGTGATTACCCCTCACGATTCCGATGATGGATATGACACGGAAAATCGTCTGGCTGGTACTTGGACATTCGACGAGTATCCGACATATGAGGAATGGATCTCACAGTTTGACTTTACAAAACCGGTGGATATGGTAAAACTGGAACCGGTACACTTTGGTCATCTGCCGGTATGGAGCGAGGGCAATGTGTATCTCGGAGGAGCAAAAGCATGGAAAAAGGAAAGAAATGGTCTGACCGCAGCAGAGAACAGGGAGGATGTGAAGGTTGAACTGGTGGAAAAAGAAGACGGATATCATCTGGAAACCAATATCTATGAGTTCCTGAAGGGCTTTACCGGAAGAATGATCAACACTGAAGTGCTTGGAAATGCCTTCGAACCGGAACAGCCATTCGAAAATGCAGATGGAACACCGATCCGGTTTGACGAAGATTATTTCGGAAATCACCGCGGTGTGGCAACTGTGCCCGGACCATTTGCCGATGCAGAAGATGCTGAAAAAATGCTTTATGTAAAATAGCAATTATTTCTACGATTAAGAACTGTACGGAATCCTGGAAAATATTTTTTCCGGGATTTCTGTACTTTTTTTATTTTGTATCGTATTACTATTGACATTTCATACCGTATAGGTTATCATATGAATATCACATACGGTATTGATAAAAACATGAAAGGAAAGTGAAAAAATGGATTATATCATTATGGAAAACGGAGAAAAAATTCTTTTGGAAACTCAGCAGAAAGTGACGATTCAGCGAACCGTCGATATTTACAAACAGTACCGCAAAGAACTGGGACTGACGCAGAGTGAACTTGGAAAACGTGCCGGTATCTCTCAGCCGAACATCACCCGTTTTGAGAGCGGAAATTACAACCCCAGTCTGGAATTCCTGGTAAAGATTGCCGGAGCTATGGGTAAAAAAGTGAAAGTTACTCTGGAAGATTAATCAGGGGGCAGTAGCAATGGTAGAAGATATTTTGAAGAAAGACGGACTGTCTTTTGCCCTGCTGCGAAAGTTGTCCTTTCGAACCAGACTGGAAGAGAACCTGGCTCAGGCAATCAGCTGTCTGGATGAAGCGTTTCTTACAGAAGAACTGAAAAATATCGTCGTCTGGTATGATTCCAGTGATATTTTATCCGGACTTCCGATTGATTACCGCATCAAAAGTCTTCAGGCGATCCTGCGGAAATATCAACGGGCATCCGGGGAAAGCCGGGTAGAGCGGGTATTTAACGATATCCTCGGGTTTCGGACATTATGCGATAATTATGAGGAGATTTTGCGTCTGAGAGAAGCAAAGAATATTTCCGTTGCAGACATGTCTAACGGGAAAACACACGATGACGGATACCGCGGTGTGTATATCTATTATCAGTATGGCCACCGACATTACCCGATTGAGATTCAATATAATACCTACTATGACCGTCAGATGAACAACTGGCTGCATAAATATGTATGGAGTAAACATCATCCGGCAAATGTGGGAATCACCCTGCGAAGAGAGTACGAGAGAGGAAGAATCCGAACAGAATGTGAATGTGAGGAGGTGCTTTGGGATGTGTTATCTGATTGCGAAAAATAATCAGGGTGGTAGCAGTCTGGCGATCCAGATGATGCATGGAAAAGAACTGGCAAAATTAAAGCAGAAACTTCTCTCGGATCTTCCCGGCGAAGAAATACAGCTGCTTACTGTCAGCCGTCCATCTGCATATACGGAGTATGAACCGTTTTGCTTTATGGATACGCCGGATCATTTTGCACAGGAAGTGAAAAACAGTTTTTCCTGATATATATACCCACAAAGGTATTGTTTGAAAAAGCTTCTGTTTTTGAAGCGATTTCGTGTTATAATGCATTTATGCGTGAAATCATCTCAAAAATATTTTTAAGAAATCTATGAATTACAAATGGTGTGTTTCAGGCGCAGTGCACACCGGACAGGAGAAAGAAATATGGACTATATAGCAAGAGAAGATGCACTGGCATTATTAAAAAGATACAATCAGGATCCGTTTCATCTGCAGCATGCATTTACCGTGGAAGCTGTAATGAAATGGTATGCTAACGAACTTGGATACGCTGAAGACGCAGAATACTGGGGTATCGTAGGACTTCTGCATGATATTGATTTTGAACAGTATCCGGAAGAGCACTGCCTGAAAGCACCGGAACTTTTAAGAGAGGGAGGCGTTGGTGAAGATATCATCCACAGTGTAGTCTCCCATGGATATGGTATCACGATCGGATGTGGTGTTACTCTTGATGTAGCACCAGAACATGAGATGGAAAAAGTACTGTTTGCAGCCGATGAACTGACCGGACTGATCTGGGCGGCAGCGCTGATGCGTCCTTCCAAAAGTACAAAAGACATGGAACTGAAATCCTTAAAGAAAAAATACAAAAGCAAAGGATTCGCTGCAGGATGCTCCAGAGAAGTCATCCAGCGCGGAGCCGATCAGCTCGGCTGGGAACTGGAAAAACTGCTTACGATGACAATGGAAGCAATGAAAGCAACCGAAGATACGATTAATGCGGAGTGTGAATCTCTGTAAAACAAATCGAGATACTTAATCCGAAAGTGAATCGGCTATTTGACAACTGGTTTACTTTCGGATATTTTTATAATTTCTGTGACCGCGACTTCCTTAAGAATTCGTGAATTCTTGTGGGTTATACTTGCGAAAAACAGCGTATACTGATATAGTACAAAAAACAACAGTTCCAAAGAGGAGAGCAGACAATATGAAAAAAGGAAAAATCAAAGCGCTTCTAGTGCTGCTGGTGATCGTTCTTGCGGGGATTTATTATTATGTAACAATCCCGGCGATCAACATTCATTCTACGGGAATCTGGATTTTTATCCTGTTGGTACTCGTATTGATTCTGGCAGCTTATGCAGCTAAAAAGAAGTTTACCAGCATCCGTGAGGTGAAAAGCAGCAAGTTTCTGAAAATCGGAGGCATCGTACTGATGGCTGTACTGCTTGTATTTGCAGCAGGAAGCATCTTATCTTCCCCCATCGTAAACGCAAAACAGTATCGAAATCTGCTGACCATCGAGGAACGCGACTTTTCGGAAGATATCCAGCCGGTGAATTTCAGTCAGATTCCGTTGCTTGACAAAGACAGCGCGATGATTCTTGGAAATCGAAAAATGGGAAGTATGGTAGATATGGTTTCTCAGTTTGAGGTCAGCGATCTGTATTCGCAGATCAATTATCAGGAAAAACCGGTTCGCGTGACTCCACTGGTCTACGCAAGCCCGATCAAATGGCTGACCAACCAGTCGCAGGGAATCCCGGCGTATATTATGATCGATATGACGACACAGGATACCTCGCTGGTAAAACTGGACAAACCGATCCGTTATTCCGAGGCAGAATATCTGAACCGGAATATTTATCGCCATCTGCGTTTTCATTATCCAACCTATATCTTCGATCAGTTAAGTTTCGAGATTGACGATAATGGCACTCCTTACTGGGTCTGCCCGGTGCGGAAGTATACGATTGGACTTTTTGGGGGTGCAACAATCGGCAGAGTTGTCCTGTGTAATGCCCAGACAGGAGAGTGCCAGGATTACGCGTTAAAAGACTGTCCGGAATGGGTAGACCGTGCCAATCCGGCAGATCTTCTGATTCAGCAGTATAATTATTATGGAACACTGGTACACGGTTATATCAACAGCATCTTCGGACAGAAAGGCTGTCTGAAATCTACAGACGGATATAATTACATGGCGATGGAAGACGATGTATGGGTATACACCGGTGTAACTTCTGTCAGCGGAGATCAGTCCAACGTAGGATTTGTTCTGATCAATCAACGTACCAGAGAGACACGATATTATAAAGTAAACGGAGCAGAAGAGTATTCGGCGATGGGATCTGCGGAAGGGCAGGTTCAGAACCTTGGGTACAAGGCAACTTTCCCGATCCTTCTGAATATTTCCAATGAACCAACATACTTTATGGCATTGAAAGACGGTGCCGGACTGGTAAAAAAATACGCGATGGTAAATATCCAGAAATACCAGAATGTTGCCATCGGAGATACCGTATCCGCCTGCCAGGACGCTTATGTGAAACTCCTGAATACCAGTGGAATTACTGCTGGAAATGAGAGCGATTTCAAAACTGTCACCGGAACGATCCAGCGGATCGCGCAGAGCGTTATCGACGGCAATTCCCATTTCTACCTGGTATTAAACGGACATTCCGAGATCTTCGATGTCCCGGTTCAGGATTATCTGCAGGTCGTAACATTGCAGGAGGGAGACACGGTTACCGTAGAATACCTGGAAGGAACTCCGGTTTGTACGGTATTGAACCTGGAGTAGAAAATTTTCACTTGGCAGCAAAAGAGTTTCATGCTATAATAAGCAAAATCAACTGATAAACAAAATACAGATGAGATATGTAAGTCCAAGGGCGGACATCCGAGAGGGTGTCTGCCTTTTTTCGATATACAGGAAATTATCTTCCTACATATCAAGATCGCGAAGCCTATGTTATCTTATTGTCGGCATAATATTCCGCTATATGCCATAAACTGATATATCCTGTACAGGAATCAAAGCACCTGGAAAACGTACAGAATCTTTTAAACGCTCAGCAGCTATGAAGATACGAAATATTTATGAGATTTACATATCTACATCACAGAAGGGAGAACAAACATATGGAAAAGTTCAGTCAACTGGTAACCTGGGTGGATGGAAAAGTCTGGGGCTGGGGGATGATTCTGTTACTTCTCGGAACTCATCTTTTCATGACCGTCCGAACCGGGTTTATCCAGAGAAAAACCATCACAAAAGGAATCAAGCTTTCTGTATCCAAAGAACCGGATGCAGACGGTGAAGTCAGTCAGTTCGGAGCACTTGCCACTGCGCTGGCATCTACGATCGGAACCGGAAATATTATCGGTGTGGGAACTGCCGTTGCCTTAGGTGGTCCTGGTGCTGTTTTATGGTGCTGGCTTACCGGTGTGTTCGGTATCGCGACGAAATACAGTGAATCACTGATTGCAGTAAAATATCGTGTCAAAACCGAAGATGGACGAATGCAGGGTGGTGCCATGTACGCACTGGAACGCGGTTTGCATATGCGGTGGCTGGGGTTGATCTTTGCTGTATTTGCCGGGTTTGCTTCGTTCGGTATCGGATGTGCCACACAGGTTAACGCCATCGCTACTGTCTGCAATGAGAATCTTCACATCAATAAAGCAGTTGTCGGAATCATCGTTGGCGTTCTGACAGCAGTTGTCATCTTTGGTGGAATCAAAAGCATCGCAAGGGTCTGTGAACGATTGGTTCCGTTTATGGCACTTTTCTATGTGCTTGGCTGTATCGTGATTCTTGGAATTAATTATGACTATATCATACCTGCAATCACAACTATCTGTCGCCTGGCATTCCAACCGGGAGCAGCAGCCGGCGGTCTGGTAGGAAGCGGTATCATGCTGGCGATGCGTTACGGAGTTGCCCGTGGACTGTTTTCCAATGAATCCGGTATGGGTTCTGCACCGATTGCCGCAGCGGCAGCACAGACGCGAAACCCTGTACGCCAGGCACTGGTATCCTCCACCGGAACTTTCTGGGATACTGTAGTCGTATGTCTGATGACCGGTCTGGTACTGGTTTCTACGATTATGAAAAACCCGGCTATCAATGCCAATGAGATCACCGATGGTGGTGTACTGACCTCCCTTGCCTTCGATCAGATTCCGATCATCGGACCTTTGATCCTTGTCGTTGGAATTATTTCCTTTGCATTCTCTACGATCCTTGGATGGGCATATTATGGGGAACGTTGCGTGGAATACTTTGCAGGGAAAAAGGGACTGATTCCTTATCGTGTGTTATATATCGCCGTAGCTGTGATCGCCCCGATAGTAGCCCTTGATGTAGTATGGGGCATCGCCGATATCCTGAACGCCCTGATGGCAATCCCGAACCTGATCGCCGTACTGCTCCTTTCCCCGGTTATTGTGAAAGAAACGAAAAAATACCTGGATAACTTGGACGCGAAAGATGATACGGAGATTCCGGTGATTAAAAAATAGCAAAAGATGATGATGAGTAAATAAGCGAGCATATACCGATTATTTTGTCGTGGTGTATGCTCGTTTTTTGGCTTGTATGATGGAGATTGTCGTTTAACTGTAAAATAATAATATTCGTCTGTATACAAATAAAGTCCAATGAATTCCCATTGATGAAACATCTCAAAAGAGCTATACTATAATAGAACACGCTGCTAAAACTTCCTTAAGTGAAGGCAACAATAGTTTTTTACAATTTTTTTATAATGGAGAACAAAATGAAAACTACAAATCAACAACCAGCAACTGTACGAACATCCCCAAGATGGAAGCAGCCACTGATATCGACAGGCTGCGTACTTTTCGCATCGTTACTGATGTCTGTCAACATCAAATCTTTCGTCCGGGCGGGAAATCTGATTCCGGGAGGATTTACCGGTTTATCACTTTTGTTACAGCGTACGGCGGAAACATTTTTCGGAATTTCATTGCCATATTCGGTGATCAATATTGCATTGAATGCGATACCGGCGATCATCGGTTTTCGGATGATCGGGAAAAAGTTTACCTCATATACGGTACTGATGATCGTACTGAACTCTTTTCTGGTCGATCTGATCCCGGTAACGCCGATTACATATGATCCGCTTTTGGTGTCTGTATTTGGCGGGATTTTGAACGGAACAGCAATCTCGATTGCTTTGTTCGGAAAAGCTTCCAGCGGTGGAACGGATTTTATTGCGGTTTATCTTTCCTCCAGATTGCATAAACCGTCCTGGAATTTTGTTTTTGGTATCAATGTGGTGATACTTACGACCGCAGGTTTTCTGTTTGGATTTGAGGCTGCGATGTATTCCATCATTTTCCAGTTCGTTTCCACACAGACGATCAACACACTTCACAGAAAAGATCAAAAAGCAACTATGTTCATTGTCACCCGTCACGGAGCGATGCTGGAGCAGAAGATTATGGAATGTACCAGGCATGGAATCACACATCTTGCCGTTCAGGGCTGCTATCTGAAAGAGGACAAAGACATGCTGTACACAGTACTGGGAGAAGATGAGGTGAAAGAAGTGACTGCACTGGTTCGCAGCCTGGATCCGGAAGCATTTATCAACATTATCAAATCCGAGGGAATCGCGGGAAGATTCTATGAGGAACCGTTAGAATAAAAGAATAACAAGAACTTTGAATAGTTACAGAACAGTTATCAAAAATGCTCCTGGAATTCCAGGAGCATTTTTAAAAGAAATTATTTACTCAGTCGAATTACATTCCAGCTGTGTTTTCCAAAGACGGTCTGTAATTTGCCATTTTCCAGTTTGGTAGCAGAAGAGAGTGTCGGAGCTACTGTGTTCGGAGCGGCTTCTGTATTAACCGCTTTCAGATCATCGTTGGTCAGAACGATATGTTCAGCTACTTTGTAACCTTCAAACTGTCTCAGGTCACAGCTGACTTCCATATCTTCTTCCAGGCTCTTATTCACAGCAAAGATTGTCAGAGTATCTTCTTCCTCATTCCAGATACATACAGAATCCAGATACGGAGCTTCTCCGTAAGTTTTGCTTTCATATACCGGGGTGTGTACCTGGGTGTTCAGAACAATACCTCTTCCGTATACACTTGCGTGGAAATACGGATAGAAAATAGTCTGTCTCCATGCACCGGTATCGGATGTCATGATCGGAGCGATAACATTGACCAGCTGTGCCAGGCAGGCAATTTTTACACGGTCTGCATGGCGAAGAAGTGTAATCAGCATACTTCCGACTAACAGGGCATCTTCAAAATTGTAGATATCTTCCAGCTGATGGGGTGCCTGGATCCATTTTTCCAGTTTTTCATCTGCTTCGTTGCTGTGATACCAGACATTCCACTCATCGAAGGACAGATTAATATTCTTTTTGCCGTGTTTCTTTGCCTTGACAGCATCACAGATACTTACGACACCTGAGATAAAATCATCCATTCCTTTGGAACTTGCCAGAAAATCAGGGGTATCGTCATCACGGTTTCCATAGTACTGATGCAGGGACATATAATCAACCTCATCATAAGCCTCATCCAGAACGGTGTATTCCCATGAACCGAAGGTTGGCATATCCAGATTGGAACTTCCGCAGGCTACGGTCTCGATCGTAGGATCCATGAATTTCATCAGACGGGAAGTCTCAGCTGCGATTCTTCCGTATTCTGTAGCCGTTTTATGGCCCATCTGCCACGGACCATCCATTTCATTTCCCAGACACCATACTTTGATATCGTGCGGATCTTTGTAACCGTGTTCTTTTCGCAGATCACTGTAGTAAGTGCCGCCTTTGAAGTTACAGTATTCCAGAAGATTCTTGGCATCTTCCGGTCCGCGGGTTCCCAGATTGACAGCCATCATGATGTCACTTCCTGCTTTTTTTGACCAGTCGGCGAATTCATTTAATCCGAACTGATTGGTTTCGATCACACCCCAGGCAAGCTCCGGTCTGGATGGCCGTTTGTCTTTTGGTCCTACGCTGTCTTCCCAGCGGAAACCGGATACAAAGTTACCGCCCGGATAACGGACGATCGGAACCTGCAGTTCTTTGACCAGATCCAGGGTATCTTTCCGAAATCCCTGTGCATCGGAGTTCGGGTTGCCTTCCTGATAGATTCCTTCGTACACGGCTCTTCCCAGATGTTCAATAAAAGAACCGAAGATCCTTTTGTCTACCGCGCCGGTGAGGAAATATCTGTCTACAATAATTTTAGCTTTTTTCATTGTAAAAACTTACTAAATTTCTGATTATCTTTTCATAAGTTGGTAAATGCCGATATA
>OLQH01000552.1_pt1 | contig 39697 bp, 29 predicted proteins | sample 1672671 | NCBI WGS metagenome assembly OLQH01 (sample SAMEA3136712, study PRJEB25190) | human gut metagenome
TGCGCCTGTGCAATCAGTACTGATATTTCCTCCATGCACTACTCCTCATCTTCCGACCAGGAAAGAGTTCCCAGCTTCTTTTCCATTTTTACAAGAGTTCCTCTTCCCGGCTCGCTTGTCACATCCAAATCGTCCATAAAGGCCTCCATGAAGGCAAAACCCATACCGGAACGATCCATATCCGGCCTGGTGGTAAACAGCGGCTCCATGGCCTGCTCCACATCCGCAATCCCTCTGCCCTTATCTTCGATTTCGATATGTAAAACATCTCCCCGCAGGCAGCATCTGACCTCCACCTTGCCCGGCTCATCCCCGGACCAGCCCGCATAGCCGTGGATAATGGCGTTAGTGACCGCTTCGGACACGGCGGTTTTTATGTCCGCCACCTCCTCCAGTGTAGGATCAAGCGGTGTGATGAAGGCGGCTACGGCCACTCTGGCAAACCCCTCATTTTCCGAAACCGCGTCAAATTCCAATTTCATTTCGTTGTTCATTTCTCCTCCATTCTGCCGTCTGGCGGCATCTGCAAAATGTAATCCCAAAGCAGCTGCAAAATGCAGGGCAGCCGCCGTTGATTGAATGTTTCATTCCATGATTTCCACAATTCTGTCCAGCCCGGCAAGCTGGAGCATACGCCGGATCTGCCTGCCCGCATGAAGCACAAAAACCTTTCCTCCGAAGCAGGAAATGAGCTTGTATCTTCCAATGAGAATACCGATTCCTGAGCTGTCCATAAAATGGGTGTCCTCAAAATCAAAGACCACATTGCCCACCTGGGATTCCAGGATATAGTGGTCCGCATTTTTACAGATTTCATCGGAACGGTGGTGATCTACCTCCTCCGGCATCCGGATGCACAGATAGTTATCAATAATTTGATAATCGCCCGCCATCCTTGCAGCGTCCGCCACCTCGGCCTGGCTGGTCACCTTCAGCTGATCGTTTTCCCTGCTATTCATTGACTTAAAATCCTCCTCCATATGTTTCTCCTTTCTCACAGTTACTGCCAGAACCCCGTCTGACCGGCGTTAAAAAAAGAGAACCTCATGCATACGCATCCGGCCAGTGGCCGTGCGTCCATGAAAGTTCTCTTTTGTAAGTGATATTTAATTGGATATCTATTTTTTCATCCTGGAGTTCGGCATCCGCCGTTTCAAAAACGGCTCAGGATTCCAGCTCCTTCAGATAGTCCTTGGCCCGGCGGGCCTTTTCCGTATTCGGGAATTGCTCAATTACCTGGTTGTATATTTTGGCGGCGTTCTTGCTGTCGCCTTTTTTCTTATAGGCGTTGCCCAGGATAAAAAGGGCGTCCCCATTGGTTTCATCGTAGGAAAATGCCTTTTCCAAATCCAGGATGGCGTTCTCGTAATCTCCCGCCTTATAGGATTTATTCCCGCTGTTCGTATAAGCCTCGCTAATCTTGGGGCCCACAGTCTCCAGCAGCTTGGCATACAGATTCTTATATGCCTCGGAAATCGTATCGGACTGCATGGCTTCCTTATCGATTCCTTCCAGCGCCTGGGATATCTTCTCCATATCCTCCGGCGTATCCAGGTAGGTATATGCCGCATTCAGCAGATCCTCAACAGTCTGCAGCGTACCGTCCTTACCTGCATAGACCTCCAACTCCGAATTCAGTTCATCATTCTTTGCAGTCAGGGTATCCAGCTGCTTCTGCATATCCGTAAGCTCTGCATTTTTCTTATCCAGCTGCTCGCCGATACTTCTGCTTTCTTCGTTCAGCTGGGCCTTCAGGCTCTGGAGCCTGCCGGGAAGAATCAGGGTCAGGGAAACAGCCAGGCCGATTGCCACGCCGCCAAGCAGATAAAGAAGTCCGGTATAGTTCTTTTTCGGCTCCTTTACGGCAAGCGGCTGGATGATGGTTTCGTTTCCGCTCTGATATTTGATAACATCCTCAGTTTTCGCGGCTTTGTGGACATTTTTCACACCTTCGTCCACATTCAGGGCGGCGTTGACCTCCTTCATGTAACGAAGCGTCATGGTGTTGCCCACATCAATCCTGCTGCACTTCACAAGCTCCCTTTTCGCCTTGTCCCAATCCTCATTATGCATATGAAGAAGGGCCAGAAGCTGATGGGCGCGCAGGAATTTGGAATTGATGGAGAGCACCTTGCGAAGCTGGATCAACGCCAGATCCAGGCTCCCCTGCCTGCAGTACACCAGGGCCTGGTTGTATTTCTTAATCGCCTGGTTCAGGTTTTCCAGCTGGCTGGGGCTGTTCTGCACAGCTTCGATATAGGCGTCTGCAATGTTCTTCTCCGGCTGGAGATTCTTGCTGATGACCCATTCGCTGAGGGCATCCACGGTTTCACCCATCTCAAAATATACGAGTCCCAGAAGGTTCCTCGCTTCAATATTCATCTTATTCAGTTTCAGACATTCCGTCAGGCTTACAACTGCGCCTGAAAGATCCCGTACGTTCGCTTTCTCCAGACCATCATTATAGTAAAAATTGGATACGCTGACGACCTTCTTATACCGCGCCACATCGGCGCCGCAGTTCGTACAGAAATCGTGTTCCGTAAGCTCTGCGCCACAATTATAACAATTCATAACGGTAATCCTCTATTCCTCTGTGCTCTTTGCTGGTTTCCTGTTCTTTTCGATTTCCACCAGCAGGTCTGTCAGGTCCGTTAAATCATGGTTATATATGGCTTCCTCCACCTCGTCTACTTCAAGGCTGGGATGAAATTTCTTCAGTTCTTCCTCAAAATCTATCATCATAAAAACACCTCATTCTGCCGGCGCATCCGCACCGGATATGGAAAGCTGCTGCAGCCGTGCGCTTTCTTACAGCTGCTGCTTCTGTTTTCTTTTCTCAAGGTATGCTTTCAACTGGCCGGCCAGATACAGGCTCCCTGCGGCATAGACCTCGTCCTCAGGCCGCTTCTTTTCCAGCAGCGCCTCCATGGCCTGCTCCGGGCTGTGATAGAGCCTTACCTGGTTCCTTCCGCTCCAGAGCGAATCCAGCTGTTCCTCCGTCAGGCTTCTCGCGCTGTCCAGCCTTGCAATGGCCACATCCTCAAAAAGCCCGCTGTCCACAATACGCTGTGCCATCGGCTCCACCCGCTTGTCCGCCACAGCGGAAAACAGCAGATGCCTTTTCCCACGGCAGCCGTCCTCCCGGACGCTTTCCAGGAAAGCCTGCATACCATCTTCATTGTGGGCGCCGTCAATAAAAACACCGGGCAGGACTTCTTCCATCCGGCCTTCCCATTTTGCCTGCGACAGCCCGTTTTCAACCTGCTGCCTGGTAACCGGGCAGCTTCGTGAGAGCACCTCCAGAGCGCAAACGGCCAGCGCGGCGTTCTCCTTCTGGTAAACTGCCCTGGTTGACAGGCTGGCCCTAATATATTCATAATACCCAGAGCGCATGGAAAAATCAACGCTTTTATTCTTAAATTTAAATAAAACAACTTGTTTTTCTGACACAGGAATCACTTCCGCCGACATTTCACGGGCTTTTTTGACAATAACCTCGTTTACCTCTTCTTCCTGCTCCCAAAATACGACAGGGACGCCTTTTTTAATAATTCCGGCCTTTTCCCCGGCGATTTCGGCCTTCGTATTTCCCAGATACTCCGTATGATCAAGGCCGATGCGGGTGATGACCGTTACCAGCGGTTTTTCGATAACGTTGGTAGCGTCCAGGCGTCCGCCCATTCCCGTTTCCAGTATAATATAGTCTGCCCGTTTTTCCTGAAACCAAAGCATGGATATGAAAAACAGCATTTCAAAAAAAGTGGGATGGTATTCCTCCTGATTTTTTTCACAAAAGGCCTTTACGCTGTCCATCACCTGATTAAAACAGCGGGCAAATTCCTCTTTGGAAATCATTTCCCCGTCGAGCCGGAAGCGCTCCCTCACATCCACCAGATGCGGGGAGGTGAAAAGACCGGTCCTCCGGCCCGCGCCGCTTAAAACAGCATTAATATAGGAACATACTGATCCTTTTCCGTTTGTTCCCGCCACATGGATCATGCCCGACCGTTCGCCCGGCCTTCCCAGATATTCATAAAACCTTCGGGTGTCCTCAGGTGTATTTTTCTTCGTAAATTTGGGGATCTGCAGGGCATAATCCACTGCCTCCTCGTAGGTATAGCTTTTTTTTTCCATCATTATCTTCTGCCTCGTGTATTTCTTTGGGACGGCCCGTACTCCGAAACCGCAGCGCCCACACTACGCAAGGCCGCCTGTGCGGCTTCAAGCAAGGGGGCGGAAAACAGCTATGCGCACCCTGCTTCCGCCCTGTGAATCCATGATACCCTGCACGGTACCGTCTGCCGCTTATTTTTTCAGGGCGCCCAGACGTTCTTTTACCTGTGCCATCATCTGTGTGTATTTTTCCAGCTTTTCCTTTTCCTCAGCGATTTTGCTTTCCGGCGCCTTGGACAGGAATTTTTCGTTGCTCAGCATGCCGTTGACGCGCGCCAGCTCACCCTGCAGCTTCTTTTCCTCTTTTTCCAGTCTTTCGATTTCCTGGGCGATATCCACCAGCTCTGCAAAGGGGATGTAGCAGGTGGCCCCTGCGATCACAACGGAAACCGCATCATCCGCAATGCCTGTCCGGTCCGCCTGGACGGTTACCTGGGAGGCATAGGCAAGGGAAGCGAAGAACAGCTTTCCTTCGGTAAATGCCCGGGTGATATCCTCCTTGTCGCTTACTACATAAACATGCGCCTTTTTGCTGGGCGGCACGTTCATATTGCTTCTCACGTTACGGATGCCCCTTACGGCCTCCTTGATGATTTCAATATCCTTCTCCTGCGCCGCATAATTCCAGTCCGCGCGGTATTCGGGCCATTTTGAAATCATAATGGATTCTTCCTCGTCCTGGAGCGTGCAGAAAATCTCTTCCGTCACGAAGGGCATGAAAGGATGCAGCAGCTTCAGCGCGTTAAGAAGCACATTTTTCAGCGTCCACAGGGCCGCTCCCTGGCTGTCCGCATCATCGGTGTCATACAGCCTGGGCTTCACCATTTCAATATACCAGTCGCAGAACTCATCCCAGATGAAGTCATATACCTTCTGGACAGCGATGCCCAATTCAAAGTTCTCCATGTTGTCGGTTACTTTCTTCACCACATTGTTCAGCTTGGAAAGTATCCATTTATCCACCGGCTGCAGATGTCTGTCCGCATCCTGAGGGATGGTCTTGCCGTCCATATTCATCATGATGAAACGGGAAGCATTCCATACCTTATTGGCAAAATTACGGCTGGCCTCCACTCTTTCATAGTAGAAGCGCATATCGTTTCCGGGCGCATTTCCCGTAATCAGGGTAAGGCGCAGCGCATCCGCGCCGTACTGGTCGATGATCTCCAGCGGATCGATGCCGTTGCCCAGAGACTTGGACATCTTCCTGCCTTGGGAATCCCTGACAAGGCCGTGGAACAGGACGGTGGAAAAGGGTTTTTCACCCATCTGCTCATAGCCGGAGAAGATCATGCGGATAACCCAGAAGAAAATGATATCGTAGCCGGTAACCAGCACATCCGTAGGGTAAAAATAATCCAGATCCTCTGTTTTATCCGGCCAGCCCAGCGTAGAGAAGGGCCACAGCGCGGAGGAGAACCAGGTATCCAGCGTATCCGGATCCTGAGTCAGGTGAGTGCAGCCGCACTTCGGGCAAACCGAAGGCGCTTCCTTAGCCACCACGATTTCACCGCATTCGTCACAGTAATAAGCCGGTATGCGGTGTCCCCACCAGAGCTGTCTGGAAATACACCAGTCGCGGATGTTATCGGTCCAGTTATAATAGGTTTTGTCCATGCGTTCGGGAATCAGCCGGATATCGCCGTTTTTCACACCCTCCACAGCGGGCTTGATCAGCTCGTCCATTTTTACGAACCACTGCTTTTTAATCAGCGGCTCCACCGTGGTCTTGCAGCGGTCATGGGTGCCTACATTATGGGAATAGTCTTCGATTCCCACCAGAAGCCCCATTTCGTCAAGCTCCTTCACGATGGCAGCTCTCGCTTCATAACGACCCATGCCCGCGAATTTGCCGCCGTTTTCATTGATGGTGGCATCATCGTTCAATATATTGATTTCAGGCAGGTTATGGCGCTTTCCTACCTCAAAGTCGTTAGGGTCATGGGCCGGGGTGATCTTAACCACGCCGGTACCGAACTCCATATCCACATAGGAATCCGCCACGATGGGGATTTCCCGGTTCATCAGGGGCAGCAGCACCTTCCTGCCGATGAGGGACGTATATCTTTCATCCTCAGGGTTGACCGCCACAGCCGTATCACCCAGCATGGTTTCCGGACGGGTGGTTGCGAACTCCAGGAACTCCGTAGTGCTGGGCGCGCCGTTTTCATCTATGAGCGGGTATTTGATGTGCCAGAAATGGCCCGCCTGCTCCTCGTAAACCACCTCCGCATCGGAAATGGAGGTATTGCATACCGGGCACCAGTTTACGATACGGCTGCCTTTATAGATCCAGCCCTTTTCATGCATTTTGCAGAACACTTCGGTTACGGCTTTATTGCAGCCTTCGTCCATGGTGAAGCGCTCTCTGTCCCAGTCACAGGAGGAGCCAAGCTTACGGAGCTGGCTTGTAATCCTGCCGCCGTACTCCTTTTTCCACTCCCAGGCGCGCTCCAGGAATTTTTCCCTTCCCAGGTCGTGCTTGTCAATGCCTTCTTCCTTTAATTTTTCAATGATCTTCACTTCCGTTGCGATGCTGGCATGATCTGTTCCCGGCTGCCACAGCGCATTATAGCCCTGCATCCTCTTGAAACGGATCAGGATATCCTGCATGGTATTGTCCAGGGCGTGTCCCATATGCAGCTGTCCCGTGATATTCGGGGGCGGCATTACAATAGTAAAGGGCTTTTTGCTTCTGTCCACCTCTGCATGGAAATATTTCTTTGCTATCCACTTTTCATAAAGTCTGTCCTCAATGCCATGAGGATCGTAGGTTTTAGCCAGTTCCTTACTCATAATTACTCCTATCCGCCCGCTCCTGCGGGCCTTTGTTTTGTGTGGGGGGACGGGCTTTCCCGCAGTCCTGCCCGGCGTCCTGTTTCCTGCGGGGTGCGGACGGGGGGAGTGTCTGAGAGCTTTCAAAAATGGGGTATTTCTAACCGTTTCCTTTTCCCATTCTGCTCCCAACATGGCGCAAAACTCCTCACCCAGGGCAACTTTCGCTGCAAGCAGCTTCAGTTGTCTGGGTTCGTCAGACAGCGCCATTAGGGGCGGGAGCAGAATGGGAAAAGGAAGCGGTAAGAAATAGCTCCATTTTTTCAAAGCTCTCAGACACTCCCCCCGTCCGCACCTCGCAGGAAACAGGACGCCGGGCAGGACTGCGGGAAAGCCCTAGGGTAGTGGCCGCGGAAGTTAAGGGCAGAATCGTGTGAAAATGCCTTAAGGGACATAAAAAAGGCCCTTTGCCGGGTTGGTTCGGCAAAGGGCGTCTTTAACGCGGTACCACCTTTGTTCACCGGGAAACTTGGGGCGTCTGGTGTGGGGAATGAGACGCTCAGGGGGGCAGAATAGACTTTTGCTGTTGCGGCAAAATTCTGGGATCCGGCCTGCGTTTGGTTTCCTGGCCTTTGGCATCTTTTAACGGGGATGAGGCGGGAGGCCTTAATGGGCAGAATTTATGGGGTCTGCTTTTGGGGGTCCGATTCCAAAGCTACCTTCGGCATTCCTTTCTTCTGAACGTCTTCCAGCCTGGCTTGGATTTTGTGTGTCGTTGATTAATATTTAATCAGCGGGGATTGCGCCAGGACGTTCTTCTCTGTGAAGGGGGGATGCTTACTCCTCTTTTTCATTATCTTTGATATTATGGCGGCTGAACCCTGTAATTTCGGGGTGGCCAATTTATTTTTTACTATAATGAATGAATGGGCTTTTGTCAAGTCCATACCCGTATTGTTTTATGGGTTATGTGAGCGTTCTTAAAGGAGTCTGGGGGGCCGAACTGTTACCTTTTTTATCGAGGTATTCTATGTAGGGCTTTTTATTCACTTTGTATGAGTTGTTTTTGTACCAGCTGAAAGATTCTTTCAGACCTTCCTGCAGGTGTTTGAGCTCTGGCATCAGTTGATTTTGGGAGGGGACATCGAGGCAGTATTCGTAGTTATAAAAACAGAAATAGTTTCTTTGTTCGATATCCTGGCGCACATTTATAAATTCGGCCTGGCGGCCGGCGACGCGATAGCAGAGATGCACCCATTCGCGGATTGTTACGGTTTCTTTATTTCCTACGTTATAAATGTGTTGGGAGGGTTTGGCGTTAAGAAGGATTTCTGTGAATCTGCATAAATCATGGACATGAAAAAAGCAATCCAAATCTCTACAAGGCCGTCCTTTCCATAGTATTCGATATCCGGCGCTCCTGATTTCATTCTGCCTGTAAGGTAGCCTTTATTTAAGGGCCGGTATTTGGATTTGGGCAGCCATTTTGTGATTGCCATGGCTTCCGTTTTTCCGATGGTTTCCAGCGTGCAGGGGAAAATTGCCCATGTCATGGCCGGTATGGTGTATTCTGTGATATCGTTTCGCGTATCTTTGTCACTTGATACTGCGATCAGATACTCAAATTTACGGGGATCTGTTTCGTTCGTATTATAAATATTTATTCCGAGCAGGCCCTGCTGCTTTTGATTTGACAGCGCCAGTAACGGTTTGTCAAGGTTTTCTGTTTTAAACCTGGTCCAGAGGGCCGGGATGGCTTTTCTCCCTTCGCCTCTCCTGTTCGTTGTCTGAATTTTGTAACCGATGGTGCGGAAGCTTTCTTTTTTCTCAATCCGAAAAGATAAATCCATTGTAGCCCTCCTGTTTAGCTGTTTGCTGAACAGCACTGATTTTCCGCTGCCGTTGGCGCCCACAAGGCCAACCGTTTTTCCCCGCTCCACGGATAACGATACCTCCCGGAGAATCCTCCTGTGTCCGAAGCATTTTGATACCTTCCTTAATTCAATATAAGAGCTCATAACGGTTCCGCCTAAACCAATATTTTCTTACTGCCGAATATCAAGAGCCACCCAAGAGCCAGCATGATAACAACAGCCTCCGTCCCCAGTGCCGCTGCGGCAGGGAGCCCGGCGCCGGAATTCAATTCCGCAATCCGTGTCAGGCCCGAAAGGCCGAAGGGCAGATAAGATACCCATTGCCGGGGCACAACACAGAGCAGCTTTCCCGCAGCCGGCACCAGAAAACCGATTAGCGCCGCTGTATCTTCTGGCGGCATTCCTGGAATGGACGGTAAGCGGCCAATCCTATTTTATTTCCGTCCGGGCGGAAAGCCGAAGGAAGATTCTGAGGGGAATTCTGTGGGCCGGCACAGTTTTTCTCGCTGCCTATGCGCTTCTTTGGTTTGCTGCGGGGCTTTTTGGAATATTTTTCTTTGGATATGCAGACGGGATTACGGCGTGGAAAATGCTGCTGTATGCTGTTATTATGAAATTCCTTGATACTATGGGACAGTATCTTGCCATGATGTGTGTTTATGCCGTTTCAAGACAGGTTAGAAATAAACTGCCTCTGCCAGGCTCACTTCTGACGGCTATGCTGCCGCCCATCAGCTCAACGAAGCGCCTGGTAATCGCAAGGCCAAGGCCTGTCCCGCCGTACTTGCGGGCCACATTGCTGCCCTCCTGCTCAAATGGGCCGAAAATTTTATCCAGGTTTTCCGGCGCGATGCCGCAGCCGGTATCCTCCACTTCAAAATGCAGCCAGTGTCTGCCGTCCTGCACTTTTTCTTCCCGGATCCGGAACCAGACCTGTCCGCCCGCTTCCGTGAATTTAAAGGCATTGGAAAAAAGATTGCTGATAATCTGGCTGATACGCAGCGAATCACCCAGCACAACAAGGCTGTCGTCAACGGATGACTCCACATGAAATGCGATATTCTTATCCGCGGCCTGGGAGGAAGCTATGATCATCATCTGTTCCAGTATCATTTTCATGCTTATTTTTTCCGGGCACAGCTCAATTTTGCCGCTTTCCACCTTGGACATATCCAGCACGTCATTGAGCAGGGCAAGAAGATGCCTGGAAGACATGTCGATCTTATTCAGGCAGTCGGATACCCGCTCCGGATCCTCCAGATGATGCATTGCGCCTTCTATTCGTCCATCTGCAGAAAAATGCCCTTCCGCCGTATAATAATCCCCATTATCCTCCAGAAGAGCTACAAAGGCATAAGCGTTCTTCACAGTCCTGTCCCGGATAAAAGCCTGCAGCATTTCCATGCTTTCCAGATCCGCCTCCGTTAAGTTCGCCGTAATGTTGCTGACCCGGACAAACTGGCTGTTCATTGTAGTATCAAAATGTCCCGCCATCTGATCCGCCATCTCCGCCAGATAAATGTCGCTGATATCCAGAATCGTTCGCCTTGTTTCCAATCTGTCCGCCCGTACCATCCAGACCAGAAGCGAAAAAATGAGCAGTCCCAACACTGCCGCCGCTGCCATCACACTGGTCTGTTTTTTATTCGAAAATGAAAAATTGCCTTCCTTCATTACCGGTTCCGCCTGATTATATTTTATCGTCCAGCCGTAAAGCTTTATTTTTTATCATCATAGCATCCCGAAGAATGAAAAACAAGACTTTATTACAGTGTTTTCGGATCCGGTTTTTCCGGGTTATATATTACGGTTCAGCCTGGTCTGAACCGTAACTGCCCAGACCTGCCCGGACTGTAACGGTTATGTTCCAATGTCCCCGGTAATCCTGTATTTTCCCGGCGGCAGTCCCTTTTTCTGCCGGAATATGTTGGCAAAATAGTGCTCATCCGAAAACTGCAGCCGATAAGCAACCTCCTTCACCGTCATCCCCGTGTTTCTCAAAAGCAGGCAGGCCGTGTCTATTTTCCGGGACAGCACATATTCATAGGGTGTCTGGCCATATGCCTTCCGGAAAACCCGGGTCAGCTGGGAAGGGGAAAGGCTGGCTTCCTTTGCCAGCTGTTCAATACTCAGGCGTTCATAAATATGCTCATCCACATATTTCCTAACTGCAACCGCAGTCTCCGGAAGCCGTATTTCCGGCTCCGCCCCCGCCGCTGCATGGGCGGCCAGCTGAAGAAGGATTTCATGGAAAAGGAGGGAGGTCCTGCGTGCCACCTCGGTCCCGCTGCCCTCCTTTTTTTCACAGACATGAAGGAACTCCCGGAATAAAGGATAGACCGGGCAGTCCCGGAAAAGGACCGTCTCCCCCAGGCCGAAGCCTTCCACAAGGGTGTCGCACAGGCTTCCTTTTACATTCATCCATATTTTTTTCCATGGATTGGCCGCATCGGCCTGGTAAAAATGGCTTTTTCCCCGGGGAAGCAGATAAACGTCCCCCTTTGCCGGACGGTAGGTTTCCTCCCCGATCCGCAGCAGGCCTTCCCCTTCCATAATATACTCAAGGATATAGATGGAGGAATTCTCCCTTTCTATATGATAATGGCTGTCAGGATAGGTAATTCCCGTCATCTCAATCTGAAAAACCGGCTCTCCCGGCAGCTGGCCCGGGAGGAATGTAATGATTTGTTCCATAATGCGTGTTTTCCTCAATATTTTGCGTGTAATTTCCATTTATTAACCTATATTATAGCTGTATACTTCAAGTAACGCAAGATGAGCCGGGGCATCCGGCAGAATGGAGGAAATTATGGGGAATATACCTAGACCGGAACATCCTTTTCCGCAGTTTGTACGCGAGGACTGGATGAACCTGAACGGAACATGGGATTTTGAACTTGATTTGAACAACAGCGGGCTGGAAAGAGGCTTTGGAAAAAGGACGGATTTTAAGGACAAGATCCTGGTGCCCTTCTGCCCTGAAAGTGAATTGAGCGGCGTCGGCTACACGGACTTTATCGCAGCCGCATGGTATCACCGCACCGTTACCGTCAGCGCAGAACAGCTGCAGGGAAAGGTTTACCTGCATTTCGGCGCCGTGGATTATGACTGCCGTGTATTTGTTAATGGCACGGAGGCGGGAAGGCACAAGGGAGGCTATGTGTCCTTTGCCCTGGAAATTTCCACGCTTCTGAAGGAAGGGGAGAATCATCTGGTGGTATGTGCACAGGATGATACCAGAAGCCCTATGCAGCCCATCGGCAAGCAGAGCGACCGCTTCTATTCACATGACTGCTCCTATACCAGAACCACAGGTATCTGGCAGACCGTATGGATGGAATTTACGCCTGCCGCACATATCTGCAGCGTCCAGTATTACCCGAATGTAGCGGAAGGCTCCGTAACCATCAAGGCAGTAGTGGAAGGGGAAGGCATCTTCAGCGCCGCCGCTTCCTATGAGGGAACCGCCTGCGGAAGCGCATCCGCCAGGACGGATTCCGGCAACGTAATCGTCACCATCCCCCTGAGCGAAATCCATCTCTGGGAAGCAGGGGCAGGACGCCTTTATGATTTGCAGCTTTCCTTCGGCGATGACAAAGTGAGCAGCTACTTTGGCCTCCGTGAAGTGAAGCTGGACGGCTACCGCTTCCTGATTAACGGCAAGTCCGTATTCCAGCGTCTGATCCTGGATCAGGGATTCTATCCCGATGGCATTTATACGGCGCCCTCCGACGAGGCTCTGGTAAATGATATCCGCCTTTCCATGGCGGCAGGCTTCAACGGAGCCAGGCTGCACCAGAAGGTATTTGAACCCCGCTTCCTCTATCACTGCGACAGGCTGGGTTATCTGGCCTGGGGCGAAATGGCAAACTGGGGCTTTGATCATTCCTCCTATTCCGGCTATGAGGCATTTATTCCGGAATGGATCCAGTCGATTGAAAGAGATTTCAACCATCCCGCCATCGTAGGCTGGTGTCCTTTCAATGAAACCTGGGATTTTGAGGGACGCAGACAGATTGACAGCCTTCTTGCCCTCACATGGAAGATCACCAAGCAGTATGACACCACCCGTCCCTGCATCGATACCAGCGGCAACTACCACGTTGTTACGGATATCTTTGACGTGCATGACTATGAGCAGGATCCCGAAGCATTTGCCGCCACTTATGAGCCGTTTAAAAATGGTACAGGCGTATTCCACGACCGTCTGGGCGACAGGCAGCAGTACAAAGAAGGGCAGGCGATGTTCGTCAGCGAATACGGCGGAATCAAATGGGCTCCCGGCAGCACGGACGAAAAGGCCTGGGGATATGGAAACGGCCCCAGGACCGAGGAAGAGTACATATCCAGATATAAAGGACTTACCGATGCGCTTCTTGACAATCCCAGGATGTTCGGCTTCTGCTATACACAGCTGACAGACGTGGAACAGGAACAGAACGGCATCTATTACTATGACAGGACACCTAAGATCGATGTGAATATCTTTAAGGAAATCAACAGCCGGAAGGCTGCTATCGAAGACTGATAAGGACGGATGCCCTGGCTTAATATCATGACATTTATCTCCCACAGCTGCGGACCAACTTCTTACAGATCCTATGTGTTCCGCAGCTACGGGAATAAATTAAGCCCGAAAGGGAAATGGTAGATACCCATGAAGTATGTATGCCATCTGCCTTTCGGGCCTGTTATTCTTATTTTGAAGCACAGGCATAACTGCCTGGCAAAGCTATACCCTGCCTTCCATAATAATATTCTGAGGATTCATTCCCAGCGCTTTATAAAAGCCCATGGCCGATTCATTAAAGGCCCATACCTTCAGTTCCACCCTGTTGATTCCCATCGGCCTGATTATGTCCGCCAACGCCTCATAGAGCGCTTTTCCCACACCCATATGCCTGAAATCTTCAAAGATGCAGATATCGTCAATGTAGGCATAGCGTCTGGGCACCACCACCGGGTGGGCCGGAGCCTGCTTCAGCTTGACATTACATATGCCCGCAGCCCTGCCGTCTGCCTCGGCTACCAGGAAGAAGGAATTTTCCTCCTCCATCAGCTTTTCAAAATCTTCCCTGCCAAACGGGCTGTCCTCCAGGTCGGCAAAAATATCCGGCCGGTTTACCGCATGGATATGCTGTTCTTCCCGTATGGCCGCTCTCAACAGCTCATAATCTCCCCAGCCGCCTTCTCTTACGGTAATTTTCTTTTTCTCCTGCATCAAATTTACCTCTTCTCTTATATGCCTTCTATACCAAATCTGCTGCGTTTTCTCCGATTTTGCTGATAATCTTTTTATTGATTCTCGCATAGAAGAACAGGGTGACAGTCAGCGACATAAGTTCCGCAATCGGGAATGCCCACCATACGTTTTCCACCTTACCGGTCAGGGAAAGCAGATAGGCTGCGGGAAGCAGCACTAAAAGCTGTCTTGCCGCAGATACCGCCAGACTGTAAACACCGTTGCCCAAAGCCTGGAATACACTGCCGATAACAATACAGAAGCCGGCAAACATAAAGCTCAGGCTGATGATTCTAAGGGCAGGCACGCCGATTGTCAGCATATGTTCCGAAGCGTTGAACATAGCCAGCAGCTTGTCCGGGAAAATCTGGAAAACAAGGAGCCCCACCATCATGATGGACACCGCATAAATGATACTCAGCTTTGCCACATGCTTCACACGTTTCCGGTTGCCCGCACCGTAATTATAGGCCACAATAGGAACCATTCCGTTATTCAGGCCGAATACCGGCATGAACACAAAGCTCTGCACCTTGAAATAAACGCCGAAGACCGCCGTGGCAGTTGAAGTAAACTGAATCAGAATCAGGTTCATGCCATAGGTCATGACAGAGCCGATTGCCTGCATGATAATAGACGGGATGCCTACGGCATAAATCCTGCCGATCATTTTTTTCTCAGGACGGAATTTTCTGAAATTCAGATGGATATCCTTGTTCACCTTCAGGTTAAAGATAATTGCCAGCCCTGCCGCCACAATCTGTCCGAATACCGTAGCCGCCGCTGCGCCCGCAACGCCCATTTTGGGAAAGCCAAAGAGGCCGAAAATCAAAATAGGGTCGAAAATAATATTAATCACTGCGCCCAGACTCTGGGTAATCATGGTATACATGGTCCGTCCGGTGGACTGCAGCAGCTTTTCAAAGGTCATCTGGGTAAACATACCGATAGAACAGATACATACAATCGTCAGATAGGTTACGCCGTAGGATACGATTTCCTGATCCTTTGTCTGGCTTAAATAAAACGGCTTCGCAATCAGTACTCCGACTATCAGAAATACCACGTAGGACATAATCGCAAGGAAAACGCCGTTTTCCGCCGCTTTATTAACATTCTCCTGATCCCGCTCTCCCAGGCTTCTGGAAAGGACCGCATTGACGCCGACGCCGGTTCCCGTGCTGAGGGCGATCATCAGCGACTGGATAGGGAACGCCAAGGAAACAGCGGTCAGTGCATTTTCATTGATCATGGATACGAACACACTGTCCACAATGTTGTAAAGGGCCTGCACCAGCATGGAAACCATCATGGGAAGGGCCATGGACAGAAGCAGCCTGTTCATGGGCATGGTTCCCATCTTATTAGTCATAACGCGTTCCGGCTGCTTTCCCTCTCCCGCCGCCTGGGACGCCGCGCCATTTACAGCTGCATTTTTCTTTTGTTTTTCACTCATTTTAACACCACTTTCTAACTCTTAACTAGCTAACCATTCCAGTATAATAGAAAAAACAGCAGCCCGCAAGTAAAACAATCTGCTGTTCCTTCCTATTTATATAAGCAATTTAACTAAAGTTTTTGCATAACTGTCCTGTGCCATCACAGTTACATGCAAAATTCCATTCAAAACCACCTGCGAAATTAATATTTTGTACTTCCGGATGACTTTCAGCCGGTCAGCACTGTAAACGCACCGGCCGGCTGAACTGCTAATTTTCCTTATGCATGGGGAATATTGGTAAATTCCGATATTTCCCGGCTGATGGTGCATAAATCCTCAACGCTTAGATCATGCAGTCTCTCATGCCCTGTGATGCGGGCGAAGGTTTTCAGTTCCTCCAGGGAGCAGTTGAGATAGTTTGCCACTCTCGCTGCCGCCGCATCCATCTTAAGGCGTGCTCTCAGTGTCTCATCCTGTGTGGCGATTCCTACCGGACATTTTCCGCTGCCGCAAATCCGGTACTGTTGGCAGGCCGCTGCCATCAGCGCCGCCGAAGCCACCGCCACCGCGTCGGCTCCCATGGCAATCGCCTTTGCAAAATCCGAGGATACCCGCAGCCCTCCCGTAATCACCAGGGAAATATCGGATTTCACGCTGTCCAGATATTTCCTTGCCCGGTAAAGTGCAAATACAGTGGGAACACTTGTGGAATCACGCACCAGACGCGGGCTCGCCCCTGTTGCGCCGCCTCTTCCGTCGATAGTAATAAAATCCGGACCGGCAAAGACACAGTATTCCAGATCCCGTTCAATTCTTCCCGCTGCGATCTTGATCCCGATCGGCCTGCCGTCCGATTCACAGCGCAGTTTGTCAACCAGCGCCCGCAAATCCTCTCTGGTATTGATTCCCGGGAATCTGGACGGGCTGATAACGTCCTGTCCCAGGGGCTTATTACGGATGGCTGCGATTTCCGGAGTCACCTTGCCTCCCGGAAGATGTCCTCCCATGCCGGGCTTGGTACCCTGGCCGATCTTGATTTCTATGGCATCAGCGCGCCGCAGGTTCTCCGGCGTCACACTGTACAGATTGGGCACATATTCAAAAATATATTTGGCCGCCGCTTCCCTTTCCTCCGGCAGAATCCCGCCTTCGCCGCTGCACATGGCCGAATGCGCCAGAGCGCTTCCTCTCGCCAGGGATATCTTGGCTTCCTTTGAAAGCGCGCCGAAGGACATGTGGGATATGTATACCGGATTGTCCAGTATAAGCGGCTTCTTGGCATTCGGGCCGATAACGGTGGTCGTATCCACATGGGCATGCTCATCCAGCGGCGGCGGATTCAGCTGCGCCCCCAGAATAAGTATGTCATCCCAGCAGGGCATGGGCATCTGTGTCCCCATGGCCTCAATAAGGGGCTTTCCTGAAACCGCCATTTCGTGAATCTGAGCCATGTACCGGATATTTTCATCCTGCCTTCTCCATTTCTCCGGATAGGCAAGAGTCTGGGGTTCACTATTTTCATCTGTGCATGCAGCGCCGGCCGGCGCTTCCGTTTCCCCGGCAGCTTTCAGGCCTGTCTGCGTGCCAGCTTCCGCAGTTTCCGTTTCCGGCACAGCCGCAGGCTGCTCCTCCAGCAAACGTAAGTTATCCGGCGAACGCCCGCACACCGGACATTTTTCCAGCTCTGAAAAGAGCTTCCCTTCCTTTTCTTCGTCAAAAATGTAACCACAGATTCCACATTGGTATCTTGCCATACCTTTTACCCCCTTATTATTTATAATACGGCCGCCTGCTTCCGGCAAAGCCGTTCGTTCCCCTTTTTACAACTGTCCCTGGCTTTATTCCTTTCTGTTTTTTACCTGAACCCTTACCTCCTTCAGCCCCTGATCCTTGTTTTCCAGCGGATGGATCCACATATGGCTGTCCGGGTTCTGTACATCCTGGCAAATCGGCACCCTGCCTTCCAGATCCCTTCCTTCAAAGGTCTTAAACACACCTTCCTTCGCTTCACCGCGCCATTCCTGCACGTTGCCGTCGGCATTCAGCGTGTTGATATACATATTTCCATGGTACAGCCCGTCCTTGAAATTGCCGATCACATTCTGAAAATACCGGCTCTCCGGGGCTGCCCTGCCGATATCCAGATCATAGTGCTCCTGGCCTTCCCCGTTGGGCAGATTGTCCAGCCAGGCACCCTCATAGCTATGGGTAACCAGAACCGGATCAAAGGAAGCAGTATTGTCCTGACAGTACATTTTCAGCCACATTCCCTTCCCGCTGCGCAGGCCGTCCTTCCATTCTCCGTAGTAATACTGATCCTCTCCGTAAACGGCAATGCCCGTTCCCTCCGGGCGGCCCTGCTCATTCCTGTCCCCGTAGTAATAAAAATAAGCTGAACTTTTCAGTGAGGCCGACATGGCGCGGTAATGTGCCAGCCCGCTCAGATCCTCTACGGCTTCCACATTATCCTTCTGCCAGTAATCCATCATTTCTGCGAGCATCTGGGTATTCGTTTTCTTTACAATAACCGTCGCCGTATTTGCGCTTACCTGCGCCGTGTCCGGCACATTGGAGCCGGATACGGCAGGAGGCGCGTCCTTCACAGCATCCGGCGCGCTTTCCGTTTCCACAGGTTCCTCGGCATCCAGCTCAATCGTCTCCTGAACCTCCACAGGATCCTCTTTGCCGGTATTTTCTCCCGTTTCACCTGAGGCTTCCTCCGTGCTTTCCGCCGTTTCGCCGCCGCTTTCCGTTTCGCTTTCCGTTTCCTGCACCGCCTCTGTATCCGGTCCCGTACCGGACGGCCCCTTTTTCTGCCTGGCACTGACTGCGCACATTACCAACACCACAATGATAAAAAGAAGCAGGGCGGCTATGGGAACCAGCTCCTTCATTAATTTACTGTTTTTCATTCCTATTCTCTCCGGTTCTTTCTTTTCAGGGCGGCATCTGCCGCCGCCTTCGTTTATAACTGTCCATCACTTCAGCAGTTACTTTTATTCTACCATACTTGACCGCAACGTCACAGAAAAGATTTTCTTAATTAATTGGGCTTCATTGCCTGCGTCTGACATATACCTCGGCCCACGCCGGGAAAAAGCCGGCGTTTATGGCAACGCTCCTGGAAAGCCCGTGGGATTCCGCGGTGCCGTAGAAGGGGATTTTTCCTCTGGCAAGGATCTCCTGTTTCAGCAGGGCAACCAGACTGGAGGCCAGGCCACGGCCCGCAAATTCGGGCAGCACGTCAATTCCAATCTGCCACATCAGCGGACTGTCCTCACTGGCCCCGGCCACAGCAGCCACTTTTCCGTCAATAATTGCAGCAACAGCCAGCACATCCGGCATCAGCTCAGAACCGCAGATGGCATGGCGGAACTGCCGCCCCTCCTTCCAGTCGGGCAGCTCCCCTTCTTCCAGCCATCTGACCTCAAAATCCGGTTTTACCGCCGTTTCCTGCATTCCAGGGAGAAAATAAATATGGGTATCCGCAATCTCCCTGCGCTGGCTGCGAAGGCAGTCATCCAGCCTGCGCAGGTTTGAAAAACGGCAGAACCATTCCGGCTCCGGTCCCTGTCCCCCGTATTCACGGCAGCACCAGTCATAAATTGCCTCATCCGCCATAAGATACCCTTTCCCGCAGAACAGAATCGCCCTGAAAAACAGATCCATCCCTTCATATACCCTTGCCCTGGAATCAATTCCATAGTCAATGCCTGCTGCCGCTTTTTCCATACGCTCTCTCATAAGCCAGCCATAGGCCGTATCAGTCATAAAGGTCTGATCCGGCATTTTCGGCCTTCTTCCTATTAAATAACCGCGTTTTCCTGCTTCGCCGGACGGATCCAGCGCGCAGTCCATTTTAAACTGGGCCTCCACCCTTTTTATAATATCCTCAGCTATATGCATTTTTGTTAATCCTCCCTGTTGATTGTACTGCTGCCGCAAATGCGCTTACCTGCCCTGCGGCTGCCGGTTTTTTCATATTACAATTACGTATTTCTTCTGTCAACCGCGCTGCCCGATTCTCTCGTTCTGTATTTCGTATTTCCGTGTTCGGTATAATTATTTTTTCTTTCCAAATTATGAATTCTTCGCCGCTTCTCTTGACAGTCACCATATCGCTGACTAGAATGTAACAAGAATCATGGGGTATTCTGATCCGTATGGAAAAACAAGATGGGAGTAAAAATGAAATTTCTAAAGAAAATAAAGGAAAGCAGGCTGAACCTGATTTTGCTGCTGCTTTATCCAATCGTAACCTTTTATCTGCTGGAATGGTTTACCCATAATCCCTGGAAAACCATGAAGGCAACTCCGCAGGTGCTCAATATCGTAATGTTTGAGCTGGTTGCCCTGCTGCTTTTCGCCCTGTTCGGCCGGCTGCATGCGGCGCTGATGACGGAAACGCTTTTCTTTTTCCTGTATGGGCTGGTGAATTATTTCGTGCTGAATTTCCGTTCCGTGCCGATTCAGCCCTGGGATCTGTTCTCCATCAGCACCGCCGCAAGCGTTGCGGACAACTATGAATATACGCTGGACAAACAGGCGCTTCTTGTGGTTATCGGCTTTTTGGTTCTGCTGATACTGGAATTTTTCTGCAGGTATACACTGAAAAAAGGAACCTGGAAATTCCGCATACCCACGGCTGCCGTTGTATGCGCCCTGCTGGTGGCCTTCGGCGGTATGTTCCATTCCGACGAAATCGTCCAGCAGAAGCTGCGGCTGTATGACAAGCTTTTTACCCCGACCACCATCAGCTTCAAGAACGGCACGGCGCTGGCCTTTGTCATGGAGCTGCGTTATATCTCCGTAGACAAACCGGCCGGCTACAACGCGGATGCCGCCCGGGAGGAGCTGGCCGCCTATGCACAGCCCTCGGAGGAACCGGAGAAAAAACCGAACATTATCGTCATCATGGACGAAGCCTTTTCCGATCCGGCCGTGCTTGCGGATTTTCAGACCAATGAAGATTATATGCCTTTTATGCACAGCATGATGGACGGCGCGGACAACACGGTTTCCGGATGGCTGAATGTTTCAGTCCTGGGGGGAAATACTGCAAATACCGAGTTTGAATACCTGACGGGGAATACCATGGCCTTTCTTCCCACCGGCAGCATCCCCTACCAGCAGTACATCAAGGCAGAAACGCCTTCCATGGCCTCCCACCTGGCTTCCCTTGGCTATAAAACGGTAGCCATGCACCCTTACAAGGCGACCGGCTGGGATCGGGATAAGGTTTATCCGGACCTGGGCTTTCAGGAAATGCATTTTCTGCCCGATTATAAAAATCCGCTTCTTGTGAGAGAGTATGTAAGTGATAAATCGGATTTTGAGAAAATTATTGAAACCTACGAAAAGAAAGAACCCGGAGAACCGCTGTTCGTATTCAACGTAACGATGCAGAACCATTCTTCTTATACGGAAAGCTTCGATAATTTCCAGCCGGATATTACCGTGGAGGGCGCCAATTCCACAGCCCTGAACAATTATTTATCCCTGATGAAGCTTTCAGACGAGGCGCTGCAGGAGCTGATTGCCTATTTTGAAGGGCAGGAGGAAGAAACCATTATTGTTTTCTTCGGTGATCATCAGCCTACCAACTCCGTTGTGGAGCCGGTATGGAAGCTCAATGGGAAGCGTAATGCAACGCTGACTGAGGAAGAACTGTCACGGCGTTACAAGGTTCCTTTCATCATCTGGGCCAATTATGATATTGAGGAAACCACGGGCGTGGAAACCAGCGCCAATTATCTGGGCTTTCAGACGCTTCAGGCCGCAGGCCTTCCCCTTCCTGATTATTTCAGCTATCTGGCCGCTTTTTCCGGGGAGGCGCCCGTAATCTCCGCCAACCATGTGGAGCTTAAAGACGGTACCTTTACGAATGCGGACGATCAGAAGGATTTGCTTTCCGGCTACAGAGGCTATCAGTATTACCAGATCTTTGATGCATCAAAGCGTAACGGCGGCTAATTTCCCACGCCGGAAAAACCGCACGGCCACATAAGCGTAACCCAATTACAGCTCCGGAGGTACAACGACAAAAATGAAATTCATGAATACAATGACGGCGGGCCGCGCGGCCCGCAACAACCCATCCAAAACGGCAGCCTCAGAACCTCCTTCCCCTGGCAGATGGATAAGAAGCAACTGGGCCTGCCTGCTTTCCTTTGCCATTCCTTTTCTGATCATGCTGGCGATTTTCATTATCAACGGCATTTTCCCGTTTGGCGATGAAAGCTTCATGCACTCGGACATGTACCACCAGTACGTCCCCTTTCTTTCTGAAATGCTCAGCAAAATCCGAAGCGGGGACAGCCTTTCCTATTCCTGGAATGTGGGCGTGGGCTCTAATTTTTTTGCGCTTTACGCCTATTATATGGCAAGTCCCTTCAACTGGCTTGTGGCTCTTTTCCCGGATAAATACCTGATCGAATTCATGTCCTATCTGGTCATCCTGAAAATCGGCTTCAGCGGTTTTACCTTTTCCTGGTATCTTACCCGGCATTTTAAAACCAGAAGCGCGGCCGTGGTTCCCTTTGCCGTTTTTTATGCCATGTCCGGCTATCTGGCGGCCTATAACTGGAACGTGATGTGGCTGGATTGTATTTTCCTGTTCCCCCTGATAGCCCTGGGGCTTGAAAAGCTGGTGACTGAAGGGAAATACAGGCTGTACTGCATCAGCCTTGCGCTGTGCATCCTGTCCAATTACTATATTTCCATCATGGTATGTATTTTCCTGGTGCTGTATTTCCTGGTGCTGCTTGTGTCCCACTGCAGCTCCCTTCGCCGGATGGGCGGCGCTGTACTGCGTTTTGCGCTTTTTTCCGTATTGGCGGGAGGCATGGCGGCCATACTGTTAATACCGGAATATTCAGCGCTGCATCTGACGAAATTCAGCGACTTCAACTTTCCCTCCAAGCTGACCTTCTATTTCTCCACCATCGACATGCTGGCAAGGCACTGCATGGATGTGGCAGTGGAAACGGGGCTGGATCACTGGCCGAACATTTACTGCGGCGTTGCGGTTTTCCTGCTGGTTCCGCTGTATGTTTCCAATGCCAAAATTTCCCTCCGGGAAAAGGCTGCAAGACTGGGCCTCCTGGCGTTTCTGCTGGTAAGCTTTTCCACTAATGTGTTGAATTTCATGTGGCATGGCATGAACTACCCGGATTCCCTTCCCTGCCGCCAGTCCTTTATGTATATATTCCTGCTGCTCACCCTGTGCTGCGAGGCGGTGCTGCGCATCCGGGAGTGCTCCTTCAAGTCCCTGGGCGTCAGCTTCTGCCTGTCCCTGGGCTTTGTGCTGCTGTGTGAAAAGCTGCTGAAGGACGATGAAGCATTTGCCGTGGAAACCTTCCTGCTGACTGCCGTATTTTTATGTCTGTATGGAATTTTTGCTTATTATTATAAAAAGAAGAACTTCAACCTGAAGCTGCTGGCCGTCCTCACCCTGGTTGTGGTGACCGCGGAAGCCTCCATCAATATGTATCAGACAAGCGTTTCCGTGACCAGCAGGAGCAAATATCTGGAAAACCATGACAATTACCAGCTTCTGGTGGATCGCATCAGGGAACAGGACCCGGATTTCTACCGGTTTGAAAAGTTCAGCCGGGTGACAAAAAACGACGGCACCATGATAGGCTATCCCACCGCTTCCCTGTTTTCTTCCACGGCCAACGGGCAGGTGGAGGAGTTCTACGAAAAGCTGGGGATGAGCCACAGCAAGGTATTTTACTGCTTTGACGGCGCAACGCCGTTAACCTCCTCGCTGCTCTCCGTCCGTTATATGTTCTCCAAATCCTCCAAAGAGGATCCGAACCTGTATACGCTCATTGACAGCGAAGGGGATATTTATCTGTATGAATGTAAATATACGCTTCCTCTGGGCTTTATGGTGAGTGAGCATCCGGGCTTTGATATCACCGATCCGCCGGACGCGCCTGCTGACGGAGATTCCTCCTCCGGAGCGGCCGGGACGGAGGAAGGGACAGAAAATCCGGACGCCCTGGATGAATTTCTCGGCAATGTGGAGGATACACAGACGGATGTGCTGGAAGCCGTCCTTGACAGAGAAGGCTCCAATCCGTTGGAAACACAGAACCTGATGGTACGCGCCCTCGGTCTGCAAAGCTCCCTGTTTGAAAGCGTGCCCTCCCAGGAAGAAGGAAACGGAACCATCGTCACGGCGCAGCAGAGCGGCCATTATTACGCTTATGTGGGAAATTCCAAAGTGGATACCCTGAAAATGGAATCTGAATCGCTGTCCAAGTCCTTTACCAAGCTGAAATACCATTACATCTGCGACCTGGGCTGGCATGATGAAGGGGACGTAATCTCCCTGCATTCCGAAGACAGCAGCTCCCTCAGCCTTTCTGCGTACCGGCTGGATGAAGATATCCTGGCGCAGGCCATTGATATCCTGGGCAGTGAAACCATGACAGTGGATTCCTTTGATTCCACCCATATCCGGGGGCATATCCAGGTCTCCAAAGCTGGTGAACTGGTGCTGAGCGTACCTTATGAACCGGGCTGGAAGGTGCTTGTGGACGGTGAAGAGGTGCAGCCGGGACTGTTTGACGATACCTTCATCAGCCTTTCCCTGGAGGCCGGTGAGCATACGGTTGAAATGCATTATTATCCTGCGGGGCTGACGCTGGGCATCGTGATAACCCTGATCTGCCTGGCCGCTTTTGTTTTGATTCTAATCCTGGAAAAACGAATTTCCCGCGATGGATACGGAAATAGTAAGAAGCTGACAACAGCAGAAGGGAGCAATGACTGATTCATGGAAAATACCCGTCCCCGTTATTCTTTACTGGATATGACAAGAGGGATTACTCTGCTCAGCATGATTGCCTATCATGCGGCCTATGATCTGACATATCTTTACCATGTCAGAATGCCCTGGTTCCGGGACGATCCGGGCCAGATATGGCAGCAGAGCATCTGCTGGACTTTCATTTTCCTCTCCGGCATGTGCTTCTGTCTGGGACGGCGTCCGGTAAAGAGGGGACTGCTTCTGACCGGCTGCGGGATCATTATCACGCTGGCTACGGCTTTTGTGATGCCTGACGCCATTGTAATTATGGGAATCCTCAGCTTTTTCGGCCTGGCCACGCTGATTACGGCCCTGCTGAATCCGCTGCTTTCACGGATTCCGGCTTTTGCCGGGCTTCCCGTAAGCTTCCTGCTGTTTCTGCTTACAAAGGAAACCCCCTACGGCTATCTGGGGTTTGAAAGTTTCCGCCTTCTGGAGCTTCCCCGTTTTCTATATCAGGGAAAAATCATGATGGTGCTGGGCTTCCCTTACGATGGATTTTATTCTACCGATTATTTTCCGCTGATACCTTGGATTTTCCTGTTTTTCAGCGGCTATTTTACCTGGCAGCTGATTCTGTGGGCGGCGCTTCTGCGTCAAAAGGCCGCTGAGCGGTATGCTTTTTTGCGGAACGCTTCCGCGGGCCGCGGCATTCCCGCCTCTTCTGTACGCCTGCCGCTTCTGGAGAAGCCGAAATGCCAGCCGCTGGAGTTCCTGGGAAAAAATACGCTTCCGGTTTATATGCTGCATCAGCCGGTGCTTATGGCAATATTTACGCTGATTGATCTGATTGGCGTCCTGTAGGCGGCCGGAATTTTACTTTGTCCGAAACAGGGAGGGCTGTTTCAGTTTTCCTTCAGATATTGCAGCAGCGGCTTCAGGTACTCCTTTGAAGATATATCATAGGAAGCGCTGACGGCGCGGTATGCTTCGCTGTCCTCCCCTTCTTTTTTCTTCATAAGACTGCGGAACATGGCCATCATGGCCCGGTCAACGGCTCCCATTTTTTCATAATTTAGGCCGGAAGGAAGATAAAACACTTTCAGCTTCTGCCATTCTTCCTCTGAAAAATTCTGTTTCAGCGCCTTTTCCGGCTCCGGCAAATCCGGCGGCATAGCCCCTGTGGCAAATACCGCAAGCCTTTTTCCTGACAGCTCCGTCATTTTCTTCCTGAACCATTTGATTCCATTGATGGCGCCCGCATGGACGCCGCCGCCATATACTATGGTATCATATGCCGTAAAATCCGCCGTATCTCTGCGGCTGTAGGGCAGAAGCTCACAGTTTGTCTCTTCTCTGACCCACTGAGCGTATTTTTCCGTAAAACCCGTTTTCGTGTAATAGATGATCAGAATTTTATTCATTGTTTTTTCTCCTTATTTCTGCCAGAAAGGCATCGCAGGCTGTTTCCAGCTGCGTCATAAGCTCTTCATCCGGAATGTGGGAGCAAGAGGTCGCCAGAATTGACGCGATTCCCATTGTGTAGATTATCATATGCAGATGCAGCTGTTCCGCCTGCGCCATGGTAAGCTGCAGCGTATCGGATATAAATTTTGCAACCTCGCGGCTGCTTTCTTTGGAATACAGCTCCTGCAGGGAATGGATGTCACTGCGGCGTCTGAGAAAATACAGCTGAAACAGCTGAGGCTCCTCTCTGGCAAAACGCAGCTGCGCCCGGCCCATGCTCCTGAAATAATCTTTTTTTTCAATATGAGCCGCCAGATATTCCTTCATAAATGTGCCCGTGCGTTCTGTCAGGGCCGCCTTCAGTCCTTCCATATTGGAACAATAGCTGTAAATCGGCTGTACGGAACAGCCCAGCTTATCCGCAATATTCTTAACGATTACCTTTTCCATCCCCTCCCGTCGCGCGATATCGAAAGCGGCTTCTATTACCATTTCCCGGGTGATTTTCTGTTTTGGCATTTTCCCTCCTGTTCATATGCATGCAAAATAATGCAAATACGATGTTTTATGCAGATATGGTTTACAATATATAACTATTTTATATAAATAGTTTATATAACTAATTTATATTCTTTGCACGGTTCTGTCAACTGCTAATTTATTACAGTTTCTGCGGGAGTTAATGTGGGAAGCGGGAAAACGCCTTTTTTGTACCGCAACTGGGGAATATATGCGGGAAGCTACAATCACAATATTTATTCTTCTTTTCCATCTTATTCTTCCGGGAGCCTCGGACGGCGGGAAGGACGTCGCCTACGCTGATGCGTTTATCCTGCCCTTTTACCCTTCTTTTACATTTGAAAATGTCACTGCGCAATGCTATAATAAATCTCAGGACAGACACCAGAAAGCTTGCTTTTTTCTCCTTCTTTTCCCATATTTGTCCATGGCCTCTGTCTTTTTTGTCCGGTTGAACAAATGGCGCGTTTTTCCGGATCTGTTACTCTATTTTTGCGTGCTGCGCAGCGCGCGGATTGGTTATAACACAGCATGAAAAAAGCGACACTTCAGGAAATCGCCTCTTCTCTGGGCGTTTCACGTACTACAGTCTGGAAGGTATTCAGCGGCCAGGAGGGTGTATCCGGCAATCTCAGAGAAAAAATACTCGCCAAAGCCAGAGAACTCGATTATAAATTTCCGGAAGAGCTTGACCGGAACGCAGTCCCCGAAAAAAAGGACGTCAACATTGCGGTAGCGGTCTGCCGTCCGGAGACTTCCATTTTCTGGATGAACATTATCCACCAGATCGCAAAGGAATTCTCCTTTCACGATGTCAATCTGGTTTATACCTATCTTCCTTCGGTTATCGAGGAGGATTATGCGCTTCCATCCCAGCTGCTTGGAGGAAGCATACACGGTATCATTGTCATGAATGTTTACAATGAGCGGCTGATACGTCTGCTGTCCCGGGCTGATACGCCCAAGGTTTTTCTGGATACGGCCACAGCCATTGACCCATCCTCTTTAAACGGGGATCTCCTGCTGATGGAAAGCGGCGTCAGCACCGCCCGGATAACGGAGCACCTGATAAAGCAGGGCCGGAAAACCTTTGGTTTTATCGGGGACATCAACTATGCCAAATCCAACTATGAACGGTATGAAGGCTTTACCAAAACACTGGAACGTTTTGGGATGGCTTTGTCAAAGGAATGTATGTTCACCGGATCCATCGGCGCTTTTACCTATAAAGAGGAAATTGATGCCTTCCTCGATACGCTTCCTGTCATGCCTGAGGCTTTTGTGTGCGTCAGCGATTATGTGGCCTGCATCCTGATGCAGCTGCTTTTAAAACGGGGCTTCAGGATTCCTGAGGACGTGGCTGTTTCCGGTTTTGACGGGAATATGGAAAGCCCGCTGGCGGAGGAGCTGACCACGGTCCAGGTCTTCAATAAGGATATCGGCAACCGGCTTGCCTCTCAGATTCTCTACCGGATACAGCATCCCGACAGCCAGTTTGAGACCACCTATATCTCTTCCCAGGTGATTTTCCGCGCTTCCACCGGAGACTGACGGATAAGGCCTGAAAAAAAGAAATACTGTCAGGCAAAAAGGCGTCGCCGCCGCACTGAATGCTCAGTGCGGCAGCGACGCTTCTTTCATCAGATAATATAAGGTTGTCACCCCGGCTCCGGTGGCTCCTTTGCTCTCATAAGCATAGGTGGGAGAACCGCACCAGGCCGTACCGGCGATGTCCAGGTGAAGCCAGGGCCTTCCTTCACAGAAGCTGCGGATAAACAGCCCTGCCGTGATGGTGCCGCAGCAGCCTCCTCCCACATTTTTCACATCCGCCACATCGCTTTTTATCATCTTCTCATGCTCCCGGCCGAAGGGCAGGCGCAGGTAACGTTCTCCCGAATGCTCCAGCGCCCGTTCAAAGAGCGCATAAAACCCATCGTCATCCGACATGGCTCCCGCTATGGTATTGCCCAGCATATTCGCCACCGCGCCTGTGAGCGTGGCAATATCCAGAACTTTTGTGATTCCTTCCCTGCGGACTGCGTAGCTCACGGCATCAGACAGCACAAGACGTCCCTCCGCGTCCGTATTGAGCACCTCTATTGTCCTGCCGCCAAAGCCTGTGATCACGTCTCCCGGAAGCAGCGCTGACTGGGATATCCTGTTTTCACTCAAAGGCAGGCAGGCCGTCACGTTCACCTTAAGCCGCTGCGCGGCCGCCGCGTGCATCGCAGCCGCCACTGCCGCCGCGCCCGCCATATCGGATTTGATGCCTCCCATGGAATCACTGCTTTTCAGACAGTAGCCGCCGGTGTCACAGGTGATTCCCTTTCCGATCAGTCCGTAGATTTCATCGCTGTCCGGGTTTCCCCGATACCGCAGAATCAGCAGGCAGGGAGGATATTCACTGCTCTGCCCCACACTGTAAAGCGCTTCCATTTTCAACGCCCGCAGCTGGCCGTAGACCAGGGTTTCCGCCTCGATCTCCACATCCTTTTCATAAGCGGTGATAATCCTGTCAAAATCCATGGGCCGCAGGTGGTTTCCCGGCGTATTCACCATATTTCTGGCAAAGCAAATCCCCGCCAGAAGCTCCTGCGCTTCCTTCAGCCTGTCCGTATACGCTTCTCCGTTTTCCAGCTGGAAATCGCAGTCCCATGCCTCCTCATTTTCCAAAGGCTGATAACGGTAGCAGCCAAGCCCCAGCCCCAGAACGGCCGCGGTAAATGCCTCCGGCCCGAGGAGCTGCGTAAAGCAGCTCACATCCATGGAGCAGGCCCTGATATTGAAATCCCTGCATTTTGCCGCCGTTGCTGCCAGCACCTCCTTTACGGCGGTAAGCCCCGGAGCGAAGTCCTCCTTTTTCCCGCAGCCGATGAGCAGGACGGCCTGGCCCGTAAAAGGCACAAGCATCGTTTCCAGGTACCTGCCGTGAAAGAGCTGCTCAAGACCCAGCCGGTAGCTTCTGATACGGGCGTCCCCTTCCCAGACAAATTCGGCAAAACAGGCGTCATTCCGCTTTCCGGTTAATGTTATCATCGTTTTCCTCTTTTCCGTCCTTTTTTCTCAAAAGCAAAATCTGTAAAATCAAATCCACACTGCCCACGTGATAGCCCGCACAGGAATAAATCCCGCGGCGGCCCTCTTCCGTGAGCACAAGCAGAGGGAGTTTCTCCGGATCAGCGCCCATCACGGCCGCAGTCTTTTCCGCCGCTTCCTCTCTGTCAAAATAAATACGCACTGAAGACAGACGTGCCAGCGTCTTTTGCAGCGTGGCATTCTTTAGTTCCTCCGGCCTTCGAAGCACCGCGATTATTTCAGCGCCGCTTCCGTTCCACTGCCCCGCGCAGTCATTCAGCTCATTTAACACATGCTCTGTCGGTTCCTCTCCCGCGCCCAGGAAAGCCACCAGCGCCGTCCCGCGTCCTGTGATATGGGCAAGGGACTGTCTTTCCCCTGATGCATCCCAGAGAAAAAGCTCTGGCAGCTCCCTGGCCGGGTAATCGGAAAGCATGGTTTTTTCATCGTTTTCCCCGGACAAAAGCTCCACTGCCCTGCGTTCTCCCGACTTTAATCCAAATACGCTGAAAGCCGCCAGCTGATTGCCGCCCGGCAGACGCCGTGAGGTGACAAGCCGATACACTCCGGCTTCCAGCTCCAGGGTGAGCGAATCCCCTGCAAAGCAAATCCCCTCATAACCAAGTGTGCAGAAGCCCGTCCCTTCCAGCTTCCCGATAGTCCAGTTCTGTCCATAATTCCATTTCTCCCCGCTTTGTGCTTCGGGCGCTTCAAGGGTAAGCAATGCCGGCGCCGGCAGACAGCCCGGGCTGTCTTTTCCGCGCAGCCCGGCGGGCGCCCGGAATTCTCCGTTTTCCAGATATTCCGGCTGCATGGTGCTGCGCCGGAGCCGGGCGGGTATGCCAAGGCTGCGGCAGATTGCCACAAACAGTATTTTCCGGGTCAGCAGGCTGCCCCACTTTAACTTCAGGCAGCCAATGGGCGTCCCGCAGACGGCGCTGTAATCCAGCCGGGCAACATACCGGATATTTTTCTCTATATAATCCCATACCAGTTCCGGCCGCCGGGTAAAAGCGGACTTTTCCTCCTCCGAAAAACAGCTGCGGATGAAGCTGCGCCAGGGCGTCAGCTCCTCCAGGTAAATCCTGGGGCAAAGCAGATACGGGACATAGATATCCTCCGGCAGTTCTCCCTGCGTGCAGCTGAGATGATCCTCCAGCACACCTGCAGGCGCATCCTTGTAATCCTTCCGGGCCAGGCTGTGCAGCAGACGCTTTCTGTCAGGGTTTCCATCCTTTTTCAGGAAGGCGTACAGCTGCGCCGCATTTTCCCCGGCGATTTGCAGCATTTCCTTCTCTTCAGGGAATTCCCCTGCGGGCAGCTGCCCCAGGAGGGCGCGGAAACGTTCCTCCCGCAGGCGGACGGCTTCTTCCAGCCGCCGCTGCCTGCGTCCTTTCTGTTCCTCCGACTGACGGGCGCAGGAGACAGGGGCTTGCTCAGGCGCCGTCAGCAATATCTGTTCCCAGGTATTGCTTCCTCCGGCCAGCCGTCCCTTCACGTACTCCTCCTGAATAAAAGGATATCCGCTTTTCAGCACCAGCTCCGTCCTGATTTCCCCCGTCCGGTTTTCCTTAAGCCCGCTGTCCCGGACTCCGGCTTCCTGCGCCGGAAATACCATTTTCTCACATACACAGCCGCCGCTCCAGGCTCTCAGCCTGACATCGCCGATTCCCATGGTGATGCCTGCCTCGCCGTTTTCATCCGTAACCAGGGCTGCCGCCGGGAAAAATTCCGCCATATTCAGTATCTCCACAGCGACCCGCGCCCCCCTCACCGGCCTTCCCGACGCATCCTTTACCGTAACTGTAAGCCGGCAGGTCTTCGCATAGGAGGCGGTTTCATTCAAATAGTACACCCCGTCTTCCCTGCCGATCCATTCCTCCTGCATGCCGCCGCAGTCATAATCGCAGAAGCATCGGCTGTGTATCAGGATCGCCCGTCCCGCCGGGCCGGAAAACCATCCCCGGTCCAGCTCCTCCTCCGGCTCACAGGCGCCAAGGAAATGCCACCTGCCGTGAATATAAACCTCCACCCAGGCATGATTATCATCACAGTGCGCCCACCTGGGCGCATAGACCTGCCTGGCGGCAATTCCCACGCTGCGGCAGGCAGCCGCCGCAAAGGCGGATTCCTCGCCGCACCTTCCTTTTCCGCAGCGGTACATGGTCATGGGGGAAGCGGTTCTGCCATCCGTAGACTCATAAGCTGCATGTTCCGCGCACCAGTAATTGATTTCCCTAACTGCTTCCTCCAGGGAAAGCCCGGCAATCCTGTCCTTCAACCGCTCATAAAAAAACGGTCTGCAGTCGCTGATATCCTCGGTATTAATGCGGTAATAAAGCACGTAATGGACAAAAATATCCTCGGGCAGCCGTCTGCACCACTCCACATTGTCACGCAGCCACAGCGCATGCCGTACATAGGATAAAAATACCTCAAACCCGTATTCCCCCGCATCCCGCACCGGCATCGTTCCGTAAAGGAAACGCATCAGCACCGCTTCCTCTTGCGTACAGCAGGAAAGCCCGCTTTCGATTTCAGAAAATATGGGGGCATAGATTTCGGCCCGTTCCCGGAACTTCCGTTCCGCATAGTCCTGCAGGGCAGGGGACAGCACAGCTGCCGTTTCAGTCGCTTTCATGCGCCGCCTCCCCGCCCCGTTTTACCTCCGGTTCCTGAACTACTCCAGGGCACAGTCCCCCGCCTGGTTCCTGATCCACTCCGGGGCATGGCCCCCTGCCCGGTTCCTGTTTTCCCCCAGGGCACAGCCCCCTGTCCAGTTCCCGCCGCAGGAAGCCGGTCAGCGTCCCGGTCCCGTCACAGCGGTATTCCCAGTACATGATGCCGCCCAGGCCATTTTCTTCCGCGTATCTCACCTTAAGCGCCATGGACTCCTCGTCCTCATAGCTGATAAAGGTGCTTCCGTCAAACAGATAGGGCGATGACGCTTCCTCATCCCAGTAACGGATAAATCCGTTTTTGTTGATATAATCCGCTGTCAGGCTGCCGTAATCCGGCCCGTAGCCGCCCACGGTCTCTGCCTCCTGGCCCAGTCCCGGGCCGCCTCCCTTCACGCCTTCCCATTTCCGGGAATAAAAGGGAACGCCAACCACCAGCTTTTCCGCCGGGACCCCCGCCGCCAGAAAGGCCTTGACCGCCTTGTCAACACAGGCGTCAAACAGGCTGCAGTTTCCGGGACGCAGCGCCGCATGGTGCCCGGTCACTTTCTGGAAGCCGCCCTGCAGATCATAAGTCATCAGCTGGACATAGTCCAGAAAAACAGCCGCTTCTTTCATGTTGGTCTGCCTGGTAAAATAGGAATCCCCGCCAGCCGCAGTGGTCAGCATATATCCTCCGCCGACAGCGTCCAGCCCTTCTCTCACCGCCTGCAAAAGCAGCGTAAAATTTTCCTTATCCTTCACATGGGAGCCGATTCCCGACAGGGCCATTCCCGGATACTCCCAGTCAATATCTATACCGTCCAGCCCGTATTCCGTCACCAGCGCAGCAGCGCTCGCCGCCATGCTTTCCCTGCCCTGTGCCGTCAGCGCCGCCTGGGAAAAACCATCCGCGCCCCAGCCGCCTGCGGAAAGCAGGATTTTAATACCGGGTTTTATCTTCCGGATACGCTCCAGCGCAGGCCTGCAGGCCTGCCCGTCCCAAACCATGCAAGCGTCCCGTACCTGCCCAAAGGCAATATTGATTACATCCAGGCACCGGATATCTTCCTCCGTTATGACGGAAAGATCCCTTGCGCCCACATAGCCGATTAACCTCATCATCTTCTTTCTTCTCCTGTCCGCGCTCCTGCGCTTTCTTTCTATCCTGTATACTCTGGCGATCGGCGCCGTATCCAAAGGCCTGCGGGGCGGTTTTACCAGAATCCCGCTTTTCTGCCGGGTAAAGGGAATGCTCTCACCGCTGTCAGGCATCGTCACCTTTACGATGCTTTCGATCACATCCTCCGTAAAAGGCAGCAGCACCACCTCCGGAACCACCGTTTTTTCATCGGGGAACAGCTCCAGCGCATAAAGAATATCCTCATCCTTTTTCCGGGTAAAGGCGATATTCCCCTTTTTATAAGGATCGCAGACACGAGTGCCGTATATGGCCTCGCCGTATACCTTCAGCCATTCGCCCATTCCCTTCAGGGATGCAACCGCACCTTTGGGGAGTCTGCCGTCCGGCTGAGGCCCCACATTAATTGCCAGATTACCGCCCTTGGCCACGATGTCAACAAGCAGGCAGATTACCTCCCGCGGCGTTTTATAGGTATCCTCATAGGCAAAGGAGAAGGAGGTCCCCAGTGTAATGCAGCTCTCCCACGGCACTCCCAGCGGTTCCTCCGGCACGCACTGCTCCGGCGTAATATAATTTTCATAAGGGCCGCCCACCGTGCGGTCCGCGCACAGCATGCCCGGCTGCCACCTTCTGATTTCCTCGATCACCTCGCCCAGACGGATATCCTGGCCTGCCTGGGGGCAGACCCACCCGGCGTCAAACCACATGATATCCAGCTTTCCATAATTTGCCGCCAGCTCCCGGATCTGGTTCTGGGTATAGGCCACAAAACGTTCCCATTCCTCCGGATGCTCCGCCGGAACATAGGAAGGTCCTCTCCACATATATTCCCCTCTGGGAAACCCCTTCGCCCAATAGCTGTCCGTATGCCAGTCCGCCTTGGAAAAATAGGCGGCAATCCCCATCCCCTTTTTCCGGAAGGCTTCGAACAGATGCCCGCAGATATCCGCATATCTGTGGGTATGGAAAGGGCAGTCCTCTCCGGTGATTTTGTAATCGGAATACTTGCTGTCCCACATGCAGAAGCCATCGTGATGCTTCGTCGTAAATACCAGATAGCGGATTCCTGCTTCGGCAGCGGTTTCCGCCCACTTTTCCGGATCGAAGCGGATGGGATTAAAGGTTTTGTTCAGCCCGAAATACTGTTCTTTAAAGCTTCTGCCGTCAGCCTCCCAGTCGATGTCGGTTCTTGACCAGCCGGCATCCGCGTCGGAAAGCGCCCAGGACTCCACCACTCCCAGCTGGGAATATGGTCCCCAGTGCATCATCAGCGCAAGCTTCTGATCCTGGAACCATTCCAGCTTCTCCAGCACCTTGGGATCCGTGGGCCGGACATAGCCCTCCGCGGCGCTGTAATTATGTACTCCCTGTACAATTTTCTCCTCCGGCGCTTCTTCATTTTCCCCTGCCGCGCTGTCAGGGATTTCCTCTGTCAATTCATCTGCTGTCTGCAATTTTTCCATCATATCCTCAGTCATTATTCGTCACCACTTCTCCATGTCCCAGATTATAAGTAATTTTTCCTTCCAGCTCCACCTTCAGCACCGTGGCAAAGGGATGGGTCTGCAAATCCTGCGCCCAAATCCACAGTGTCCCCGGGATGCCGCTCCACGGCAGTGAGCCGGTATAGGAAAAATGAAGCTCCTGGCCGCTGTGCAGCGCCGTCACTCTTTTTACAGGTGTCTTCACCCCTTTGACGCATACGCTTTCCAGCGGTTTGTCATACAGGAAAAGATAAAGGACCTGCTGATCCGCGGACAGCGTGCTGCCTCCCAGAAACTGATGGTAGCTTAAACCCTTTCCCGTAGGATACACTGCTTCCTCATGATCATGGATCCAGCTTCCCAGATCCAGCAGCACCTTTTCCTGCCGCTCATCCAGCGTGCCGTCCTCCTTTGGCCCCACATCCAAAAGAAGCCTTCCGCCCAGCGTGATACAGTCGCAGAACATACGGATAATCTGCCCGCTGGTCTTATAATCGTTATCGCTGGGCCGATAGCCCCAGGAATCATTGATGGTGGTACAGAACTCCCATTCCCCTTCCGGGCCGTAAAGGGGGATGCCCTGCTCCGGCGTCCCATAGTCGCCATAGCCCTGCATCCGGGAATTCAGCACCACATTGGGATTCAGGCTGTGAAGATATTCCCGGAACTGAGGCATTTTCCACTGTGCCGCGCTCCGTTCCCAGTCTCCATCAAACCAGAGCAAATCCACAGTTCCGTAATTTGTCATTAATTCCCTGAGCTGATTATTGTTGAATTCCAGAAACTCCTCCCACTTTCCATAGTCCTCCTCCCCGCCGGCCGGGGAACCATAAATATCCTTAAGGCAGTCCTCCCGCTTCGCCCCTTCCGGATAAATGCTGCGGTAGCGGGGATCCGACCAGTCAATCAACGAAAAATAAATCCCGGTCTTCAGCCCCGCGGCATTCATCGCCTCCACATATTCCTTTACCAGATCCCTGCCTGCCGGCGTTTTCTTCACCACGTTCAAATCACTGTATTTCGTATCAAAAAGAGCCACGCCGTCGTGATGCTTGGACGTCATGACCACATACTGCGCGCCTGCTTTTTTAAAAAGCTCCGCCCAGGCCGCCGGATCATACCGGGAGGCGGTGAAGCCCCCGCACTGCTTCATATAATTTTCATAGGAAATATTCCCATTATGAAAGGACCAGGATTCCGATACATCCCCCACCGCATAAATGCCATAGTGTATAAAAATCCCAAGCCTGGCCTTTCTGAACCATTCCTGCATCATAAAATTCCCCTCCGCTTCCAAACTCCAAAAATCCCCTGTCGCCCAATGACAAGGCGGCAGGGATTTATCTGTTCAACTATTTATAAAGCTTCTTTCCAGCTTACCGCCGTCCTGGCGGTTTTATGCCGGCATGCATATGCTGCCTGCCCGCGCAGGCACAGCTTTTATTCCACTACCTTTTCAATACCGCGGACATCCATCCAGTCTTCCAGTCCCAGCGCATACAGACCGTCAACATAGCTCTGCCACTGTGCGTCATCGTCAATATCCATTTCGCCGGAAATGAACATTGCCTGTCTTTGGTTGAAGTAATCGGTGAGCGCGCTTGCGATGTCGGAATATCTGTCGATTTTGTCAAGCGGGATCCAGAAAGAAGGAATGGTAGTCTTGGTCAGATAAGGCTCATAGGTGTCTTCCATAACCTTCTTTTCATTATAGGTTGGATGATCCTCGATGTATTTAAAGCCGGAAGGCATATATTTGGGCAGAGACTGCGGCCACAGGTTTCCCCAGCTGAATTTTTCCTGATCCTCCTCTGGAAGAGTCTTTACATCAATGGCACGGTAGCCGTCGTCTTCCTTGAATACAACGGTTCCTACAGGGCCTCTGTTACATCCGATACCGTTTTCCAGCTGGAATGCATTGTCAAACCAGCGGCAGATCACTTCGGGATGCTCAGCGTTATCGGTAATAACCGCCTGTGTCCTGTACACACTGAAGCCGTTGGTATCTCTCATCCACATGCCCCCTTTATCCGTATTCAGTACGGGGAGCACATCGAACTCACTCTTTTCTCCGCCCTCCACAACAATACCGGAGAACTCACCGCTGCCGTATGCAATGGAAACCCCGTAAAGATCACGGTTTCCTTTGCCTTCCCAGGTGGAGCTGTCCTGTGTGAAAATCTCCAGGTCGATCAATCCCTGCTCATACAGGCTGTTGAACCAGCTTAAAAATTCCCGGTAGGTGCTGCTTGCGCCTGCAAATACCACCTCCTCATCCAGGATTCCTATGCCCGATTTTCCCATGGGCAGTCCGAACCAGCCTGTCATCGATTCAATATGCTTATTGTTGGGGTCTGCGGAAAACGGGATTTCATCGTTAGGATCTCCGTTCCCGTTCGCGTCCTGTTCCTTGAACGCCTTTAACACGGCTTCGAACTCTTCCGTTGTTGTGGGCATGTCCATTCCCACATTTTTCAGCCATCTGCCGTTGATATAAGGAGAATAGCCTACCTTGGTATCGTCACAGACATAGGGAATGGCATAGATATGTCCGTCCGGAGCCGTCATTTCCTCCCTTACGCCGGGCAGATCCAGGATCTCCGTAATTCTGGGGCAGTACTCGGCAAAATAATCCTCCAGAGGAATAAACACCCCCTGATTCACGCCATAGGTCAGGATCATACTGTCGCTTAATGTCCATCCGCCGACAACATCCGCGTAATCTCCCGAGTTCAAATCCAGATTCAATCTCTCGGTAGCCGTTTCATAAGGGAAGATACGCATTTCAACATCCACGTTGGTCTGCTTCTTGAACTCATCAAGCATATAGTACTCAGGTTTTTCCTTGGAATCGTCGCAGAAAATGGAAAAGCCGTAGGTTCCCTCGTCCACCAGCGGCAGCCCCACCTTATACATGACGCCGTCCACCTTGCCGCTTTCATCCACGACAGCCTCCGATACCTCCCCCGATGCATTTTCCGTTGTACTTGCAGTGCTGCTGCCGCAGCCTGCCAGGGACGTCACACACATTGCCGCCGCCAGCACTAACGCAACCGCTTTCTTTTTCATTCTTTTTCCTCCTGTTTTATATATTGGCAGCCGCCCTTTGGCTGCAGCTGCCTGTATTCATCCGGCCTTCTGCCGGTAAACACCGCAATGCGTCAGCCCTTCAGGGAACCAATCATTACTCCCTTGACAAAATACTTCTGTATAAAAGGGTATAAAAGCAGAACCGGGATACTGCTGATAATAATCAGGGAATATTTCATAACGTCAATCAGCTGCTGTTTTTCCCTGAGCGCAGCCCTGGCCGCTTCTGTCGTGGCGGTCTGCGCCAGCGCCGTTTCATTTGTAATCAGGATATTACGCAGCACCAGCTGCAGCGGATATTTTTCGGAATCAGAAATATAAACCAACGCGGAAAAATAGGAATTCCAATGCCCTACGCCGTAATAAAGAACCAAAATCGCCGTAATGGCCGCGGAAAGCGGAAGGGCAATCCTGAAGAAAAACTGTCCCTGGGTACAGCCGTCGATTTCCGCCGCCTCATACAGTTCTTCAGAAATATTGGATTTGAAAAAGGTTCTCGCCACAATCATGTTGTATACGCTCAAGCAGCCGGGCAGGACCAGCGCCCATATGGTATTGAGCATGTGCAGGTTGCGGATAACCAGGTAAGTGGGGATCAGGCCGCCGCCGAAAAACATGGTGACCATATAAAAAAGCGTTACAATTTTCTTTCCCCCGAACCTGTCCCTTGAAAGCGCATAAGCGGTGGGCAGGGTTACCACCAGATTGATGCACACGCCGCAGACCGTGTAAATAATGGAGTTAAAAAAGCCTTTCATAACGGCGCTGTTTTTAAACACCTCCGCATAGCCGTTCAATGTGAATCCAATCGGCCTTAAGATTACCTTGCCGCCGGACACCGCGCTGGGATCGCTGATGGAAGAAATCACCACCCAGTAAAGCGGATATGCCACAATCAGCAGAATCAGAGTCAGTACAATAAAAACAACCGTATCGAAGATCACGTCTTCTTTGCAGCGTTTCATCTTCTTTTTCCTGGGAGCTATTTTAGGTTCTGTCATCTCGTTGTTCCTCCTACCAAAGGCTGTTGCCTGAAAGTTTATCCGCGGCTTTGTTAACAATCAGCAGCATTACCAGATTGACCAGTGTATTAAAAAGCCCGATTGCCGTGGAATAGGACATGTCGTTATTAATAAGGCCGACCTTGTATACATATGTGGAAATGATTTCCGATACGTTCAGGTTCAGGTCGTTCTGCAGCAGATACGCCTTCTCGAAACCTATGGAAAGGATACTGCCGCAGTTCATAATCAGCAGGACCGTTGCCGTAGGCATAATGGAGGGCAGGTCAATATGCCTGATAAGCTGCAGCTTTGTGGCGCCGTCACATTTGGCCGCCTCATGCAGCTCAGGGCTGATTCCGGAAAGAGCCGCAAAATAAATGACCGAACTCCAGCCCATTCCCTGCCAGATACCAGTCCATACGTAAATGTGTCTCCAATATTCTTTTTTCGCCATAAAGTTGACAGGATCTCCCCCGAAAAACTGTATAATATTATTGATAACACCAACCGAAGGGGATAAAAACAGGATAATCATACCGCACATGACCACCGTGGAAATAAAGTTCGGTGCATAGGTAACCGTCTGAATCAGCTTCCTGTATTTTTTGTGCCGGAATGAATTCAGCAGCAACGCCAGGATAATGGGGATCGGAAAGGACACGATCAGGCCGTACAGGCTCAGAACAAGCGTATTCTTAATTGTTGATGAAAAATAGGGGGATTCAAAAAACCTTTTGAAATAATACAGTCCCACCCACGGGCTTCCCCAAATCCCCGCTTTCGCATTGTACCTGCGGAACGCCAGCTGTACGCCGTACATCGGAATATAGCTGAAAATGAAAGTCAGCACGACGCCCGGTATGCAGAAAAGCCAGAGCGATATATCACGCCGCAATGCCCTCATTGTTGTTCCTTTCTTTCTCTTTTTTTTCGTAGGCGTTTGCGAAACGCCAGAACCTGCATAAATGCGGGATTCTTTTTTCTACAA